>ERZ506993.24-NODE-24-length-188843-cov-16.4968_pt1 | contig 188843 bp, 160 predicted proteins | sample MGYA00513167_ERZ506993 | MGnify/ENA metagenome assembly ERZ506993 | reverse complement strand
TTGAACAACTCTATTCTAACGGAAAGGTGATTTTTGTGCTATAAGCACTTGCTACACCACCCGCGAAGCAGGTGGTTTTCTGTTTCAGGCATTTCCATTTTTCGGAACGCGAAAAACTCCAATGCCTTCAACTGGCTAAAGCCAGAAATAAAAAGCAGAAGTACCCGGATTGTTAAGTCCTGATACTTCTGCTTGTATTTTACTTTGTTCTATTTTCGGCTGGACAGTGAGTGTGAAGCCGGTAGGAAGATAACAAGTTATTCAAACTCAATCGTAGCCGGCGGTTTCCCCGTGCAATCATACAGCACCCGGTTAACCCCCTTAACCTCATTCACAATCCGGCTGGTGACCTTCCCCAGCACTTCCCAGGGAATCTGAGCTGACTCCGCGGTCATGAAATCAGATGTAAGCACAGCCCTCAGGGCAACAGCATAATCATAGGTTCTCTCATCGCCCATGCAGCCAACAGACCGCATATTAGTCAGAGCTGCAAAATACTGGCCCAGATTCTTGTCCACCCCGGCCTTTGCAATCTCTTCCCTGTAAATCGCATCAGCGTCCTGTACAATGCGGACCTTATCAGCTGTCACCTCACCGATAATCCTGACGCCCAGACCAGGTCCCGGGAATGGCTGTCTGAATACCAGATACTCAGGTATACCCAGCTCCAGTCCGGCCTTTCTCACCTCATCCTTGAAAAGCAGCCTTAAAGGCTCTACCAGTTCCTTAAAATCTACATGCTCCGGCAGTCCGCCCACATTGTGATGAGACTTGATGACAGCAGATTTCCCCAGGCCGGACTCAATCACATCCGGGTAAATGGTTCCCTGTACCAGGTAATCCACTGCGCCAATCTTCTTTGCCTCTTCCTCGAATACACGGATGAACTCCTCGCCGATGATTTTACGCTTTGCCTCAGGCTCTTCCACGCCCTTCAGCCTGGTGTAGAAACGTTCCTGGGCATTGACACGGATGAAGTTCAGGTCATACGCACCTTCAGGTCCAAATACAGCCTCTACCTCGTCTCCCTCATTCTTGCGCAGCAGACCGTGGTCCACGAACACGCAGGTAAGCTGTTTGCCAATAGCCTTGGACAGCATGACGGCAGCCACAGAGGAATCCACACCGCCGGACAGAGCGCACAACACCTTACCGTTGCCAATCTTCTCCCTCAGAGCCTTGATGGTGGTATCCACAAAGGAATCCATCTTCCAGTCGCCGGAGCATCCGCAGACATTATATACAAAATTGGAGAGCATTCTGGTGCCTTCCTTGGTATGAACCACCTCAGGATGGAACTGCACCGCATAAAAATTCTTCTCCGGACACTCCATGCCGGCTACCGGGCAGGAGTCTGTATGTGCAGTGATGCGGAAGCCCGCGGGCACCTCTGCAATGTACACGCCGTGACTCATCCAGCATACGGTCTTGGGAGAAATGCCCTCAAACAGCTTGGAGGAAGTATCCACATCCACTTCTGTGTGTCCGTATTCGCTGACCACAGCCTTCTTTACAACGCCATCCAGCAGGTAGCTCATAAGCTGAGCGCCGTAGCAAATTCCAAGAACCGGTATTCCCAGCTCAAATATCTCCTTTGAGCAGCGGGGTGCCCCGTCTTCAAACACAACGTCAGGTCCGCCTGTGAAAATGATTCCCTTTGGATTCATTTCCTTGATTTTCTCCAGGCTCATATCATAAGGATGCACTTCACAGTATACGCTGCATTCGCGGACACGGCGTGCAATCAGCTGGTTGTACTGGCCGCCAAAGTCCAATACAATAATCATCTCTCTGTTCATGAGATTCGTTCCTCCATTATTTTACGGATTTTCCCACCAAAACAATTATAGTAAAACTGTATCCCAGAACGGGTTTGAAAATACCCTGTATCCGACACCCTAAAGCAGCCGTCTGATGAAAGCTGTGCGTAACCCGCCTGCTTCCGCTGCTGCCAGTGCCAAAGGTCTAACCCGATACAAACCATTTCCAAACCCGCCCTTATTATATACCTTGACCCAATTTACCGAAAAATATTTATTCCCTATAAAATTGAAAGAGATTGTACAGAATAGTACAATCTCTTTTTTATCTTTCGTATAAATACATTATAAAGCAGAGAACGACAAATATCAAGCTATTTCGACACTTTTTTCAGAATTTTTTGCCGGCTATTTGACGAGCATTTATATTATGACTTTTTGCCGAGATTTTTTGCCGGAGCTCTTTATCGAAACTTTTTAACAAACTCTCATCCTCCGCCCCATCTTCCGCACTGCCTCATCTTCTGCTCCGCCCCATCTTCTGTTCTGCCGCAAACCCTTTAATCAGATAACTTCCTTCCGCAGAATCCTCGCAATCCTCTCCTCATCCAGTCCACGTATTACCTCCACGGCCATTCTGACAGTGGCGTCCACGTCTTCTTCCGCGCAGAAATTATAGTGGCTGTGTACATACCTGGACGGAATGCCTAACACCAGTACCGGGACCGCCTTTCCCGTGAGGCTGATTTTTCCGGCATTTGTGCTGCCGCCCCGGCGCACTGCGTCCTGGTACTTGATTCCAAGCTTATCTCCTGTCTCCTGGGCAAAACGTATGAATTCCACGTTGGAAATATAGCTGTTGTCCATGTGGCGAATCTGCACACCGCTCCTTAAGCATCCCTGGGCAATACCGGCACGGAAATAGAAATCATCCGCCGGTGATCCCTCAAACACAATGGCCAAATCAGGCTGAACCTGCTGTGCCGTCACCGTGGCCCCCCTGGTACCCACTTCCTCCTGGGCCGCAAATGCGCCTACCACTTCCACTGCCAGCTGGTCCGCCTCATCCCGAAGCGCCTGCATGGTGTCAATAATGCTCACACAACCCAGACGGTTGTCAAAAGCCTTGCCGTACAGAATTCCATTTTCCTTATGATACTCAAAGCTTACATCCGGCATAATAGGGTCGCCCGGGCGGATTCCATAGACCTCCGTCACTTCCTCCCGGCTACTGGCACCCACATCCACCAGGATATCCTCGATTGCCAGGGAGTTGTCGTTTTTCTGAGCCGCTGTCAGAAAATGAACTGGTTTGGATGTGGTGATTCCCCTGTGCTTTTTCCCGTCCCTTGTCCTTACGATGACAGAGTGGGCGGGCAGGCTGGTGAGATGGAATCCTCCCAGCATCAGAATACTTAAAAGTCCGTTTTCCAGTATGGACTGTACCATGAATCCGCATTCGTCCAGATGGGCGTCCAGCATGAGCACGGGGCGCCCGGCCTTTTTCTTCTTCATGGTGGCGTAAACATTGTACATAGCATCATTTGCCACATCCAAACCCCCGCACCAGTTCTTTACTTCCCGGATGACCTCGTCCTCAAATCCACTGGGACCAAAGGCATTGGTCAACGCTTCGATTTCTTTTATGTTTGCCATGATTTCCTCCAGGTATGAGACGCAAAGTGCCGCATCACATGGTACCGCTCCTGCCATACCATGCCTGCGGCACTGCATCTGCTTAACTTATTTCTTCTAAACTTATTTCTGCTTTATTGATTTCTACTCTATTTATTTCTGCCTTACTTATTTCTGCCTTACTAATTCTACTCTATTTATTTCTGCCTTACTTATTTCTGCCTTACTAATTCTGCTCTGTTTATTTCTGCCTTACTTATTTCTGCCTTACCTATTTCTGCCTTACTTAATCTGCCTCACTTATTTCCGCCTCACCTATCTCTGCCCAACCTCCCCTGCCTCCGCAGGAAAAGCCTTACAGTGAAACTTTCTTAAGCTCCTCAATCAAATCCAGAATATAGTCGGCTGTGGTCTGTACCATCTCCCGGCCCCACTCCACGGTGGCGGTGTTTGGATGATCCGGTCCAATCCATCCGTTGTCTGTCACCTTTGGCGTGTTCCTGAGAATTTCAATCTCAACACCCTTGAAGCGCACGGTACGGAAGCCGGTAGCCACCAGGTTTTCGGTGAGATTGGTCATTTCCAGAGGGAGGTCAATCTTGCTCATATCTACCAGTGAGGGGTCAACTGCCATGATGCCAGCTGTCTCCTCGCCGCCGCCGTGTCCGCCCTTCCACTCAGGCTTCATATCCCAGGCCATCAGCCACCAGTTCAGCATCACGACCATGGCGCCCTTCTTGTCAAATTCCAGGCCGATGCGCTCGATTGTCTTGATATTCCCTCCGTGTCCGTTGAGCACCAGAATTTTCCGCGCGCCGTGCTTATACAGCCCGTCCACAATCTGGTATACATACTGGTACAGTACGTCGGAATCAATGTTGATGGTTCCCGGATAATCAGCCAGTGACTGGCATGCTCCGTAGGGAATCATGGGCGCGATGAGGATGTTGTCATTTTTCTCCTCAATCAGATCCAGGATTTTGTCAGGTATCAGGGTGTCGGTTCCCAGCGGCATATGGCGTCCATGGCACTCCGTACTGCCGATTGGAAGAATGACCATGTCATTTTCCTTAAAATACCGTTCCGCTGTTGGCCATGTAATCTTTGATAATCTCATGATGCATCTCTCCTTTTACTTCTCTTATTTTGCAACCTTTACATGCTCCAGCTTGTGGTAGCCGATTGGATCCATCACGAAACCTTCCACCTTGGCGTTGGCGCCTGCGGTGATGGTGCTGTAGTAGATAGGTGCGTTGTTGTTCACTTCTTTTAACTTCACAGCCAGGTCCTCATATGCTTTCAGTCTCACGGACTCATCTGCGCTGGTCCTTCCTGTCTCAATGAGCTTGTCTACCTCAGGATCTCCGATGAAGCTGCGGTTTCCGGCTGCTCCCTGCTGTGAGGAGTGTTCCAGTGAATAGTAGGTGTAGTCTGCGTCTGTGGTGGAGGTCACCCAGCCAAAGTATCCCATGTCATGCTCCCCTGCGGAAGTCCTGGAAATAAAGCTGCCGAATTCCATTACCTCGATGTTGCAGGTGATTCCCACATCCTGAAGCATGGCCTGTACAGCCTGGCATACCTCTACACGTGTCTGGTTGTCATTTACCCAGATGCTGGTCTCGAATCCGTTTGGATATCCGGCCTCGGCCAGAAGGGATTTTGCCTTCTCAGGGTCATACTCATAAGCGCCAGGGCTGAAGTATCCGAATACGGCCGGTGCAATGATGGCGTCAGCCGGCTCTCCGGATCCGCTGGCAATGGTGTCGATAATCAGCTGGCGGTCAATGGCGTAGTTAACGGCATCCCTTACCTTCTGGTCATCATATGGCGCCTTGTTCATGTTCATGGAAATGTAGTAGCAGGTCAGGGACGGAGCCTCAAACAGCTGGAGGTCGGAATTGCTCCTTACCTTCTCCAGGTCATTTGGAAGCAGGTCGTAAGCCAGGTCCACTTCTCCTGTCTCCAGGGCGATGGTTCTCTGGGATGCCTCAGGGATAACCTTCATAACCAGCTTCTGTGTCTCTGCCGGTCCTGCATAGTAATCGTCAAAGCGCTCCAGGGTAACGGAATCGCCCTGCTTCCACTCTACAAACTTATATGGGCCGGTACCGATTGGATGAAGCTTGAAGGCTTCCTCGTCTGCCTCCACCACTGCCTTTGGAACAATGGCTGCAAATGGTACGGAAAGGTTTCTCAGAGCCGGTGCATAAGGCGCCTTCAGCTCTACATTAACTGTATAATCGTCTACCACGTCCACCTTGTCGATAAAGTCAACAATGTAGGAAACAGCAGCGGAATTAATGGCCCTGTCCAGGGAGAACTTTACATCCTCTGCCTTCACCTCAGAACCGTCGTGGAATTTCACGCCCTGGCGGATGTGGAATGTGTAGGATGTATCGGAATTCTGATCCCAGCTCTCTGCAATCTGGGGCTGCAGCTCTCCGGTCGCAGCGTCAACAACAGTCAGCGTGTCGAAAATCTGGTCCGTAACCTCTACAGCCGGCGTCTCCTTTCCCTGATGGGGGTCTAAGGATGTAACATCCGCTCCCTGTGCCCATACCAGCGTGTCCTTGTACTCCCCTGAACCGCCGGCGCTTCCTCCTGCCTCTGCTCCCTTAGAATCCGCCTCTGTCTGAGCGCTGCCGCCTTCCGTGGAGGTCTGTCCGGACTTGGAACAGCCGACTGCACTTACTGCCATTGCTGCCACTAAGGATAATGCAATGACTTTCTTCCATGTTTTTCTCATACTAGCTCCTCTCTTTCTTACATTTCTCTCTGTCAATATTGCTCTCTATAAATACCGGACCACAGGCTTCTGCCCTGGATTTCTCCGGAATTTAACCCTGCTCCTGAACCATACGGCAGCTTACAAAGTGCCCCGGCTCCATTTCCTTTAAGGTCATTTCATTGCTGGTGCAGCCTTCCGTTGCATAAGGACAGCGCTTTGCGAACCTGCATCCCGGCTCCGGGTTAATAGGCGATGTGAGCTCGCCCTTTAGCGGAATGCGCTCCATCTTAAAGTCCGGATCGGGAACCGGTATGGCTGACAGCAGCGCCTTTGTGTACGGATGCATGGGATTCTTAAACAGTGCCTTGGCAGGTGCTGACTCCACCATCTGTCCCAGGTACATGACCACGATGTCATTGGAAAAGTGCCTTACCACCGACAAATCGTGTGTAATAAACATGTAGGTAAGGTTCAGCTCCTCCTGCAGATCCTGCATCAGGTTAAGGATCTGGGCCTGGATGGATACGTCCAGGGCCGATACAGGCTCGTCGCATACAATGAACTTGGGATTGACCGCCAGCGCCCTGGCGATTCCGATTCTCTGGCGCCTGCCGCCGTCCAGCTCATGGGGATATGTGTTTACCAGACGCTTGGCCAGTCCCACCAGGTTCATGATCTTCTCCACCTGCTGGGTGATGGCGGCCTTTTCATTGGGCTTGTAAATCCCCTGCACCAGCAGCGGTTCGATGATTGCCTCGCTGACCGTCATCCTGGGATTCAGGGAGGCAAAGGGGTCCTGGAATATAATCTGCATATCCTTCCTCAAATCCTTGAGCTGCTTCTTGTTGTAGCCCAGGATATCCTTGCCCTCAAAATAAACCTTGCCGCTTGTGGGTTCGTGAAGCCTCAGGATAGCCCTTCCCATGGTGGATTTTCCGCATCCGGACTCCCCCACCACTCCCAGTGTCTCCCCGGTACGGATGGAAAAGTTTACATCGTCCACCGCGTGGAGCGTGCCCTTGGGGGTTGTAAAATACTTTTTCAGATGTTCCACACGTAATATCTCTGTTTTCTGTTCCTGCATATGTCAATCTCCTTTTCTTAGCGGTAGCGGATGCAGCGGACCTGGTGGGTTCCGCCTACAGTCACCATCCCCGGATGGTTCTTGGAACATTCAGGAACCGCATACTTGCATCTCTCGCAGAAAACGCAGCCCTCAGGCAGCTTGGTGGGGTCGGGCATCATGCCGTCAATGGCCTGAAGCCGCTTCACATCGCTTGTCAGGCTGGGAATGGAACCAAAGAGTCCCTCCGTGTACGGGTGTTTCGTGTCCTTGTATATTTCCCGCAGGGTTCCGTATTCCACCACTTCCCCCGCATAGATGATTGCCACGTAATCACAGTTCTGGGCAACCACTCCCAGGTCGTGGGTAATGAGGATCATGGATGTGTTATTTTCAGATTTAAGTTTGTATATCATTTCCAGCACCTGGGCCTGTATGGTAACGTCCAGAGCCGTGGTGGGCTCATCCGCGATAAGCAGCTTGGGGTTGCAGGCCAGGGCGATTGCAATGACCACCCTCTGCTTCATACCGCCAGAAAACTGGTGGGGATACTCTCCAAAACGCTCTGCCGGGATTCCCACCCTTTCCAGCATGTTTTCAGCCCATTTTCTGGCCTCCTGCCTGGACAGGCTGGTGTTGTGGTTCTCAATTACCTCCATGATCTGCTCGCCTACCGTGAGCACCGGGTTCAGGGAGGTCATAGGGTCCTGGAATATCATGGAAATGTCCCTGCCGCGAATGGCCTCCATTCCATTGGTGGAAAGCTTCAGCAGGTCCTGTCCCTCAAAAATCACCTCTCCGCCCAGAATCTTGCCCGGAGGATTGGGAATCAGCCTCATAATTCCTTTTGCCAGCGTGGTCTTTCCCGCACCGGTCTCTCCCACCAGTCCAAGGGTTTCTCCCACGCCGATATGTATATTGACGCCGTTTAGCGCCTTTACCACTCCGTCATCCGTTTCATAGTGGATGACCAGATCTTTTACTTCCAATAATGGTTTATCTGCCATGTCATACTCGTCCTTTCTTAGTGTTCATCCGTCAGCTCTTCAAACGCGGGTCAAGGGCATCTCTCAGTCCGTCTCCCACCAGGTTAAGGGCCAGGATGGTGAGCATGATTCCCATGCCCGGGATGATGGTGACATGCCATGCGTCGCGGATATAGCTTCGGGCATTGGACAGCATTGCTCCCCACTCAGGGGTGGGCGGCTGGATGCCGAGGCCCAGGAAGGAAAGTCCTGCGATGGAAAGGATGGCTCCTGCGATTCCCAGGGTCACCTGCACGATAATGGGCGCCATGGAATTGGGAATCACGTACTTGATGATGATGCGCCAGTCGCTGCACCCAATGGAGCGGGCCGCTTCAATAAACTCCTGGTCCTTCACCGTAAGCACCGATGCCCGGACCGTTCTGGCAAAGGTGGGCACATAGGAGATGGCAATGGCAATCAGCACATTGGTGATGCTGGTCCCCAGGGCCGCCACAATGGCGATAGCCAGAAGCATGGACGGGATCGCCAGAAGAATATCCATGATTCTCATGATAATATTGTCAGCGGTCTTGCCGTAATATCCGGCGAATGCTCCCAGGAGGCCGCCGAAGATGCATGAAATAACGATGGCCACGGTTCCCATAAACAGGGAGTAACGGACCGCCCACAGCATACGCAGCAGCATGTCCCTGCCGAACTCATCCAGCCCAAAGGGGTGAGCCAGGCTTGGTCCCTGCAGACGTCCCCTCAGATCCTGCTTTACCACGTAATTCAGGTAAATGGATTTGCCGGTAACCGCGTCAATGATAATGGTTGCTATTGCTATGATGACCAGTGCCAGGATAAAATACATGCCAATCATGGCCAGCCGGTTCTTTTTGAATCTGCGCCATGCCTCGCCCCACAGGGAGCGCTGGTCGCCTTCCGCTTCCGCGGCAATCAGATGTTTCTTTCCCATGAACTGCACCTACTTTCTCTTGTATTGTGATTTAATTCTCGGGTCCACAAAGGCGTATATGATGTCTACCGCCAGGTTGACCACGGTAAACATGATTGCCAGAAAGATAACAGACCCCAATACCATGGGAATATCTTTTGACTTGATGGAATCCACCATGAGACGTCCCAGGCCCGGCCAGGAAAATACGGTCTCTGTCAGCATGGCGCCTCCCAAAAGGGTGCCGAACTGCAGGCCCACTGCCGTGATAATCGGAATCATGGCGTTCTTAAGCATGTGGCGGGTGGTGATCTTCTTATCGGAAACACCCTTTGCCCTGGCTGTGTCTATGTAATCCTGACGGATAACCTCCAGCATGGATGATCGTGTCATACGCGTAATCATGGCAGCAGCCCCTGTGCCCAGCGTCACCGCCGGAAGGACCAGGCTCTTGATGAGAGGTATGAATCCCTCCCCCATTCCCTGTGAAGGCAGCCAGCCCAGGGTCAGCGCAAACAGAATAACCATCAGCAGGCCGAACCAGAAGTTAGGCATGGCCACGCCAATCAGTGAGAGCAGCATGGCTGTATTATCCATCATGGAATACTGTTTCTTGGCGGAAATAATTCCCGTTGGAATTCCTATCAGAATGGCCACCAGAATACCTGCCACTGCCAGCACCGCTGTGTTAGGAAACCGCTCCATAACCTGTGACCATACGCTCAGGTTATTTTTATAGGATGTGCCCAGGTCGCCGTGAAGCATGTTAATCATATAATGACCGTAACGGACCAGCAGAGGGTCGTTGAGTCCCAGCTCCTCCCTCTTCATGGCCAGCGCCTCGGCTGATGCCTGGTCACCCAGGATGATTGCCGCCGGGTCGCCCGGTGACAGGTTCAGAATGAAAAACACAATGAACGTCACGCCGATAATAACCGGAATCAGCATAAGCAGTCTTTTTAACACATACTTGTACATTTTTCTCTCTCCAATCCTCGTATATTTGCTGCATTAACGCAGCGAAGCAAAATACATATTTCACAACCCCGCACAGGGGTTTGAAACCAAAATAATAAAAAAGAAGCCTTAGGATTTGAAACTCCCTCGCTTCATTCAAATTATAAAACAATATATCAAAATTGTCAACAATCATTGTTTAAATTTTACACTTTAAATATTTTGTCAACATTTCTATTGTGCTTTTTTTCAAATCTATGATATACTTGTCTGTATATTAAATCTAAGTGTCTCTCTGGGGCGCACACGTCTTGGAGCCGGCACATGTTTGGGAGGTAAGAAAATTTGAAACAGATTGGCGGATTTTTTACATATGAACCACTGCCCGAAGCTGAAAACCATTATCTGGAAAACCTATGCCCGCCAGGAGGCAGCCTGCGCTTTTTCATGTCCGGCAGATGTGCCAACTACTATGCGCTCCAGAATATCTGCCTGTCCGACACAAAAAAAGTGGCCTATGTGCCTGTCTACACCTGCGAGACAGTCCTGGCCCCTTTTCTGAAAGCCGGCTATGAACTTTTATTCTACGATGTATCCAGGGATTTGACCCCCATTTTTGATGAAAGGGTCCTGGACCGCATCAGCGTTGTCAATCTCTGCGGCTATTACGGCTTTTGCAGCTACGACAGGGAATTTATACGGAAGTGCTCCGAACGGGGCATCATCATTGTGGAGGATACGACCCACTCCATCTTCTCAGCCGACGGTGTTGACCCTCACTGCGATTATGTGGTGGGCAGCATGCGCAAATGGATTGGAGTACCGGCTGGCGGATTCGCTATTAAGAGGAAAGGCGGCTTTTCCCTTCCCGTTCTGCCTCCTGACGAAACCCACCTTTCCATGCGCAGTATGTCCATGAGAGGCAAACAGCAGCTTCTTCAGGCAGGGACTCCCGACCCCCAGGCCATGCAGAAGTTCAATGATACCTTCTGGGATGCCGAGATGATGCTGCGCCGCATCTTTGATTCCTATGGAAGCGACCGGGATTCAGAGTACATCATCCGGCACTATGACTTTGAGCAGCTGAAACAAAGACGCCGTGCCAATTACCAGTATCTTCTGGATCATATGCCGGAACATCCCCAGATTACCGTAATATTCCCGGTTCTTAAAGAGGGCGCTGTTCCCAGCCACTTTACCGTGTATGCAAAGGACAGGGACATGGTCCAGTCCTATCTGGCCGGACAAGGCGTCAAGACCACCACCTATTGGCCCCAGGGCCCCATGGTGGACACCGAGGGCCATGGCGACGCGGACTACATTTACAGCCATGTCCTGTCCTTTACCTGCGACCAGAGATATGGGACTGAGGATATGGAATATATATGCAGACAGATAGAGGGGATGCCTGAAGCGTAAGGGCTTAAACCTAACGGAAGCATATGAACGGATTGTTTGGACGGATAGTATGAACGGAAACATACATATATATTTAAAAAGCGGAAATACGGGAACGTGATACAATCGTCTTCACGTCCTGCATTTCCGCTTTTCCATGTCCGCATTTATTTTTTGTCCCTGCATCCGCAATTACACATGATAAAACAGTTCCTGGTTCTTCATCTTCATTCCAATCCGGTAAATTCTCTCACCGTTGGCTATGTAGTGGGTATTGATTGCGCTCCTGGACTGTTCCAGGTTCCCCCGCTGCAGGATTTCCAAAAGCCATTTATGCTCCAGATAGTTGTTTCCCCGCCGTCCTGCCTGGGCAGCAATGTCTTCCTGGTCCAAATCCACCTGTTTTTCAGACACATACCCGTTAATTTGCTTGATGGTATAGAACATGGCTCCGTTTAAAGGGCTTAATGTCTCCCAAAGACTGGTCAGACGCTCCATCTGGCCTGATAATAAAATCTGTCTGTGGAATATCTCATCATACTGGATGATTTTCCCCATGTCGTCCTCTGCCACAGCCTCCTTCATGGCCAGCACCGCGTCCTCCATGAGAAAAATGCTGTCGCTCAGGAGACGGCCCCCGCACCGCTCCAAAGCCAGGTTTTCCAGGTTGCCCCGCAGAAAGAATATCTCATAGGCATCCTTGGGTGAAAGCATGGAGACAGAGTACCCTTTATTGGTCTCATAATCCAGAAACCCTTCGTACATCAGCTGCTTCAGCGCATCCCGCACCGGTCCCCGGCTCATCCCCAGCGTTACAGCTATATCATTTTCAACCAGCTTTTCTCTTTGAGCCAGCTTTCCCTGAAGAATCTGCTCCCTCACATAATCTGCTGCCACCTCTGAAAGATTTCTTTTTTTTCCCTTATCCATTACAATCCCCGCTCCTAGCACTGCTCTTTAACCTGTCCATTATAACGTAGGCCCGGCGCAAATGTCAAAGGATTTTCAATATCCATCATATTTTTGAGATTGTCCGAGCTTTAAAAAGACCGGCTGATAGACCGGTTCCTGAACTGAGCCGGAGCCGCTATGGCATCACATTCCATCTCCACACAGGCACAGCCCTACGCCTTCCTGCGGGCCGCCTTATCCCTGGTTTCCCTGTAAATTCCGACTGTTGTCCACACTTTTTCCACTCTATACCTGATTCCTGTCTTTTTAGAAAAAGGCGGGGATAACCTCATCCCCGCCGCGCTCCGGCCGCTCCCGGCCGCATCTGCTGCCATAACTGTGGTCAATTCAGATATTTCTTTACATACATTCCCGTATAGGACACCGGACAACAGGCCACTTCCTCCGGTGTTCCCTTGGCAATCACTGTTCCGCCCTTGTCCCCGCCTTCCGGACCAATGTCGATGATATAATCCGCTGTCTTGATTACATCCAGATTATGCTCAATAACCACAACCGTGTTGCCTCCCTCCGACAGCCTGTGAAGTATATCAATCAGCTTATGGACGTCTGCGAAATGAAGTCCGGTGGTGGGCTCGTCCAGGATGTAAATGGTCTTTCCCGTGCCTCTCTTGGACAGCTCCGTGGCCAGCTTGATTCTCTGGGCCTCGCCGCCGGACAGCTCCGTGGACGGCTGTCCCAGCCGGATGTATCCCAGTCCCACGTCATACAGGGTCTGTATCTTCCTGGTAACAGAGGGTACATTTTCAAAGAACTTAAGAGCCTCCTCCACGGTCATGTTTAACACATCGTAGATGTTCTTTCCCTTGTACTTCACGTCCAGGGTCTCACGGTTATACCGTTTGCCGCCGCATACCTCACAGGGCACATATACATCCGGCAGGAAATGCATCTCAATCTTGATAATGCCGTCTCCGCTGCACGCTTCACACCGGCCGCCCTTTACGTTAAAGCTGAACCTTCCCTTGCTGTACCCCTTTGCCTTGGCGTCCGGAGTGGAGGCGAACAGGTCCCTTATAAGGTCGAACACGCCTGTGTAGGTAGCCGGGTTGGACCTGGGGGTACGTCCGATAGGCGACTGGTCGATGTCGATAATCTTATCCAGCTGCTCCACGCCCTCGATGCTCTTGTGCCTGCCCGGTATGGTTCTGGCCCTGTTTAACTTCCTTGCCAGGGATTTATAAACGATTTCATTCACAAGGGAACTTTTGCCGGAACCGGACACGCCGGTCACACATGTCATGATTCCCAGGGGAATGTCCACGTTGATGTTCTTTAAATTGTTCTCCGCAGCGCCCTTTACCGTAATCCAGCCCGTGGGCTTTCTTCTCTCGGCAGGCACCGGAATCTTCACGCGCCCGCTTAAGTAAGCTCCTGTAATGGAGTCCGGGTTCTTCATGATTTCCTCGGCCGTCCCCATGGCAATGACCTTTCCGCCGTGCTCTCCCGCACCGGGTCCGATGTCCACGATGCAGTCCGCTGCCCGCATGGTGTCCTCGTCATGTTCCACCACCAATACGCTGTTGCCCAAATCCCGAAGATGGGTCAGCGTCTTAAGAAGCTTGTCATTATCCCGCTGATGGAGTCCGATGCTGGGCTCGTCCAGGATATAGGCCACTCCCACCAGGCCGGAGCCTATCTGGGTGGCCAGGCGGATGCGCTGGGCCTCTCCGCCGGACAGGGTGCCTGTGGCCCGGGACAGGGAAAGATAATCCAGTCCCACGTCAATAAGAAAGCATATTCTGGCCCTGATTTCCTTCAAAATAGAGGCGCCTATGGTCTCCTGCATGGGAGTCAGCTTCAGCCCGTCCATGAATTCCTTAAACCGGACAATGGACATGTTGGTGGCTTCATATATATTCATCCCGCCCACCGTAACTGCAAGGGACTCCTTTTTAAGCCTCTGCCCCTTACAGACCGGGCAGGGTGTAATCCGCATATAGGTCTCATATTCCGCCTTGGATGTTTCGGAAAAAGTCTCCTTGTAGCGGCGGTTTACATTCTCAATCAGGCCCTCAAACGCCACGTCATAGACACCCTCGCCCCTCTGGCTCTTATAGCGGACCTTCACCTCCCGGCCTCCGGTTCCGTATAACAGCACATCGTGGATTTCCTTGGGGTAATCCTGGAAGGGCGTATCCAGGCTGAAATCATACGCTTCGGACAGCGCTTCCAGGATTGCCCTTGTAAAGCTGCCCTTGTCCGCACAGGACTGCCATCCCATGACCACGATTGCGCCCTGGTCTATAGACAGGGACTTATCCGGAATCATCAGGTCCTCGTCAAATTCCATCTTATAGCCCAGGCCGAAACACTCCGGGCAGGCTCCGAAGGGATTGTTGAAGGAAAAGCTCCTTGGCTCCACCTCGTCAATGCTGACTGCACAGTCAGGACAGGAAAAGCTCTGGCTGAAATTCACCGGCTCACCGCCGCTCACATCCACCATCATCAGTCCGCCGCTCAGGGCCATGACTGTCTCTATGGAATCCGTAAGCCTTTTTTCAATGCCTTCCTTTACAATCAGACGGTCCACCACGATTTCAATGTTGTGCTTGATATTCTTCTCCAGCCGGATTTCCTCTGAGAGCTCGTAGAGATTGCCGTCAATGCGGACCCTCACATAACCGCTCTTTCTGGCCTGGTCCAGCACCTTCACATGCTCGCCCTTGCGCCCTCTGACCACAGGGGCCAGCAGCTGGATTTTGGTCCGTTCAGGCATGGACATAATCTGGTCCACCATCTGGTCAATGGTCTGTTTGTGTATCTCCTTGCCGCATTTTGGACAGTGGGGTATACCGATTCTGGCATATAAAAGCCTCATGTAGTCGTAGATTTCCGTAACCGTTCCCACAGTGGAACGGGGATTCCGGTTGGTGGACTTCTGGTCAATGGAAATGGCCGGAGACAGACCCTCTATGCTCTCCACATCCGGCTTCTCCATCTGTCCCAGGAACTGCCTGGCATAGGAAGACAGGGACTCCATATAACGCCTCTGCCCCTCAGCATAAATGGTGTCAAAAGCCAGGGATGATTTGCCAGAACCGGACAGTCCCGTAAGGACCACCAGCTCATTCCTTGGTATATCCACGGAAATATCCTTCAGATTATGCTCATTCGCCCCGCGGATTTTAATGTACTGCTTTGCCATCGAACATGCTCCTTGTCTTTTATCTTAATTGGCTTCTTGTAAAATGTTCTTTCTGCATAGCGCTGATACACAGCGCTGACAGCCTCTAGTATAGCACATCGCCTATGTATTTGCAAACATTTGTTCGATGAATTGCTGCAAAATTACTGGAACCTCTTCCAGCAGACTCCTGGCGTGAACCCGCTCCGACATCTGGTGCGCATCCTTGCCGATGGGGCCGAATAAAAGGGAGGGGACCCTGAAATCCGCCATGGCATCCAGGTCCATCCGGTACATGGTTCCCCACAGAGGGGCATTGACCGCATAGGAGGCCATTTCCTCCCGATCCGGTCCCCCGCAGTAGCTTAAATCCGATATCCCGCAGCAGTAATTGCGCTTTCCAAGACAGAGACCGCAGGTGTCCTCCGCCGCCTTTTGCAGCAGGTTATAGAGACGGGTACCCTCTCCTGCCTGTATACCTCCTTCCTGTATACCTCCAGTCCGTCCCGCCCTATCTGTCTCCCCCAGCCTGTCGCTGTGAAAGGCCGGATAATATGGAGGCGCAAAAGATATAACCATGACAGGCGAAGTGATGCCCGAAAACGTCAGCATGGCATCCATCATTTCCAGCGTAGCCTGGGGATAATTCATGGCACCTGTCCGAACGTCCGACTCTATTTTTCCGTAAAGGTCCTGATACCATTTCCCATATCCTTTTTTCTTCCGACATATCTCTGCCAGCTCCCCGTACTCCAGCACGCAGTGTTCCAAGTCCACCTTGGGCAGGATATTTCCCGACCTGACCAGGGCTTCCTGGCTCTCCATCCGCTTCATATAGGACGCAAAGGACCGCCGGCCCATTTCCTTCAGCCGTTCCATGACCTGGCTGGTGGTCTTTGAAAATCCCAGCATACTCATATATCCGGCTGCCCGCAGGGGGACAGACACATCATATCCGTACTTGCGGTCCCGCAGATTAAACCAGGTGGGAGGAGGACAATGCTCTCCCTCAAAGGTCTCGGAAAATTCAGGCGCCAGTTCCGTGGCCATAAACATCTCCGCCAGCACACCGATGGCATTCAGTCCGTGAAAGCATTCCACCACATGCGCCTTGGCGCCCTGTACAAGAACAGCCGGCATGGTTTTGCCCACAGACCCTATATAGACCTGCTGCTTGCCGCCCTCATTAAAGCTGGGCTCCAAATCCACAAGACAGTCATATGTAAGCCCATATTCCTGCCGCAGCCCTGTAAACAGGGAAACAGCTCCCCTCATCCCCGCAGAATATGCCTCCTCGTCCGCCACCGCCGCAAAGAGCAGGTTTCCGGTTGTCTCAGGATATTCCAGCACCTTCTGTCCAAACCAGTCCATGATGGCAAGACCAATGGAAAGCCCGCCTTTCATGTCATTCACTCCCCGGCCGAACAGCCACTCCCCTGACGCCAAATCATCCCTGGCCTCCTGGGGCAGCATGGACTTAAGCGCCTCCAGTTCCTCCCCGTGGATGTGCTTCCATGCCTCCATATCATATGCCAGGGCGCGGAACCTTCCATACTCGTCCGTGTCCACCACGTCGTAATGACCGGTAAGCACAACCGTTCCGGCTCCCTTCCCTCTCACAAGGCCGTACACAACGGTCCGTCCCAGACTGTCGCCTTCCAGAGCGCACTGCCCGCAGAGGGACGGGTGTTTCGCAAAATAGGGCTGGCGTTCCAGACATCCTGCGATATAGTCTGAAATCTCCTTCTCCTGTGGGGTGTTGGACACGCTGGGAATGGAAACCATCTCCCGCAGGTAATCATATATCTGTTTTTCAAACAACAAAGCAAACGCCTCTTTTCCTGAATACTGCCTTTATTTTATATATGACCCAGTATATTCCATTCATTCCGGGATATCAATACCCATTGTATAACCTGCACAAAAAACCTTGTACCAAAATGGTTGTTTTAACGAAAATAAAATTCCCTGTTTTAAAAAAACAACAGGGTTGCTATCGTAGATGCAGAAAACAAGTTTGTTATTACGTAAGGGTAAGCAAGACTGTTAATAATACTTTCACAGGGGTATTATAAGCAGTTTTTTTATATCATGAAATTCCTGTATTCATTTTATTTCAGATATAGCGGAGGGAAAACCATTGAAAAACATCAGAGTCCTGAATACAAATGCGGTGGTGACACCGGACCGCAAAGACCCTCCCGCGCCGGTTAGATACTGATATCTATCCGTCCTGCGGGAGGGTCTTTTATCTTACTTATTTATCTATTTTATTTTTTACTTATCTGTTTCGTTCTTTGCTTCTCTGTTTCCTGTACTGCATGACGATTCCTTCCCTGGTATCCGGCCTCAATTCCCTACCGTTCTTCCCTGAAATACGGAAGTCCCAGGCTCTGGGGCGGCTGGTATTCTCTCTTCTTTCTCAGGCTGGTTATAACCAGGACCACAATGGTGACCACGTAGGGAAGGGCTTTGAATATCTCCTGGGCGCCCCTGTCCAGGCCAGGTATATACAGGTAAAGGATGTACAGACCGCCAAACAGGATAGAACCCCAGATGGCATTAACCGGTTTCCACAGGGCGAAGATGACAAGGGCGATTGCAAGCCAGCCTCTGTCGCCGAATCCGTTGTTGGTCCAGGTACCGCCGGAGTATTCCATGACAAAGTATAATCCGCCCAGGCCGCTGATGCCTCCTCCCAGGCAGGTAGCCAGATACTTGTAGGCCGTTACATTGATGCCGGCCGCATCTGCCGTGGCCGGACTCTCGCCCACAGCCCTCAGGTTCAGTCCCCGTCTGGTCTTAGCCAGGAAAAACGCCAGGGCCAGGGCCAGGGCAACTGCCAGATAGGTCAGAAATCCGTAGGAGAAAAAAATCTGTCCGATGACGCCAAACTTGGACAGTCCGGGAATAGGAGTCTTATAGGCAGCGCCTGTCACTGCCACGGAAATCTGTCCCACTCCCCCTGCCAGCTTTGCCAGGGAACCGCCGAAGAAGTTGCCGAAGCCAACCCCAAAGGTGGTAAGGGCAAGACCTGTCACGTTCTGGTTGGCCCGCAGTGTGATGGTCAGTACACTGTATACCAGTCCTCCCAGGGCAGCGCACACAAAGGCGCACACAAAGGAAATCAGAAGCCCCACCAGACCGTTTGGATTGGCTGTCCCGTTTTCATATAGGAAAGCCCCGATCAGTCCGGCAATGCCGCCCATATACATCATGCCGGGAATACCCAGATTCAGGTTGCCTGATTTCTCCGTCATGATTTCTCCCAGGGCTCCGTACAGGATGCCGATACCCTGGCCGATTGCTTTCTGAATAAATATAACTAAAAAACCCATATTTCAGCCTCCTTATGACAATTTTGCCCCTGCTTCTTTCCGTTTGCTGCGGATTCCCACCTTGTAGTTGATGAAGAATTCACAGCCCAGGATGAAGAAGAGGATGATGCCTGTTATTACATCAGAGGCATTTTCATTCAGGTTAAACTGGGAGGCAATCTGCCCGGCTCCCTTTTGCATGAATACCAGGAAAAACGACACCAGGACCATGGCAAATGCATTGAACTTGCTGAGCCAGGATACAATGATGGCCGTGAATCCCCTGCCGCCCGCCGTGCTGGTGGAAATGGTATGGCTGGCGCCGCTGACTATGATGAAGCCTGCAATGCCGCAGATGGCGCCGGACAGGGCCATGGTGCGGATAATTACCTTCTTCACATTGATTCCGGCGTACCTGGCCGTGTTCTCGCTCTCTCCCACTACCGCAATCTCATATCCCTGCTTGCTGTACTTCAGGTAGATGAAGATGGCCAGGGTCAGCGCCAGCACGATTACCAGGTTCCAGCCGTACTCCAGGCCGAACAGCTTTGGAAGCCATCCCCCCTTTGTGGAGGAGTTGATGGTTCCCACGGAGTTGGATCCCTTTGGATTCTCCCAGAAAATGATGCAGTATGTGATGACCTGCATGGCCACATAGTTCATCATCAGTGTAAACAGTGTCTCGTTGGTGTTCCAGTATGCCTTGAAAAATGCCGGGATAGCTGCCCAGACCATGGCTGACAGGGCGCTTCCCAAAAGCATCAGCGGAAACAGAACCAGGGGAGGCAGTGAATTGCCCAGGTAAATCATCATGGCCGCGGATGTGACGCCGCCAATCAGAACCTGCCCCTCTGCTCCGATGTTCCAGAACCGCATCTTGAATGCAGGCGTGATGCCGATTGCTATACAGAGTAACACCAGAGTATCGCGAATGGTCATCCAGGTACGCCTTTTGGTACCCACTGCCCCGTCAAAGATTCCTTTATAAACCTCCAGGGGATTAAGCCCTGTCAGGGCATAGATGACCCCTGCACAGACCACCAGCGATAAGAGAACCGCTCCCAGCCTGATGGCCCAGGCCTTCCACATATCAATCTCATCCCTCTTGGATATATGCATCAGAGGTTCCTTGTTGGATACTGCCGTCATCTCCTTACTCACTTAATCCACCTCCTGTCCTGGTCATCATCAGCCCCACCTGTTCCTTGGTCGCTGTCCTGCCGTCCACAACACCGTTTACCTGTCCCGCGCACAGCACCAGGATACGGTCGCACAGCTCCAGAAGCACATCCAGATCCTCGCCCACGCAGATAACGGCAGCTCCCTGTTTCTTCTGTTCATTGAGGAGATGATAGATGGTGTAGGATGAGTTGATATCCAGTCCCCGGACCGGATAGGCCACCATAAGCACCTTGGGATTGGATGAAATCTCCCTTCCCACCAGCACCTTCTGGACATTGCCCCCTGACAGCTTGCGCACCGGGGTGGAGACGCCGGGGGTCACGATTTCCAGCTCCTCTATGATCTGCTCCGCCAGGTTTTTTGGCGTCTTTCTGTCCGTAAAGAAGGAACGTCCCCTGCGGTAGCCCCTGAGCATCATATTGTCCGTCATGTCCATTGCGCCTACCAGTCCCATACCCAGACGGTCCTCCGGCACAAAGGAAAGCTTTATTCCCAGCTTATTGATAGCTGAGGCGCTCATGCCGGACAGCTGCTTTTCGCCGCCCTCCGGCGGATAATAAGTGATGGTGCCGTCCGTCATGGCTTCCAGTCCGGCAATGGACTCCAAAAGCTCCCTCTGGCCGCTTCCCGCGATACCGGCAATCCCCAGTATCTCCCCGCTGTAAGCAGTAAAGGAGGCATGGTCCAGGGTGGTCACTCCCTCCTTGTCCACGCAGGTGACGCCTTCCACCACCAGTCGGCGCTCCGGGTTCACAGGATCCGGGCGCTCGATGTTCAGGCTTACCTTCTTGCCCACCATCATCTCGGTCAGGGATTCCTCGGTGGCGTCTGCCGTATATACCGTACCGATATACTGGCCCTTGCGCAGTACGGACACCCGGTCTGACAGCGCCAGAACCTCATGGAGCTTATGGGTGATAATAATGATGGAATGGCCTGCCTCACGCATGTTGCGCAGCACTGCAAACAGCTTGTCTGTCTCCTGGGGTGTGAGGACGGCTGTGGGCTCGTCCAGAATCAGGATATCCACCCCGCGGTACAGAAGCTTTACGATCTCCACGGTCTGCTTCTGGGATACGGACATGGTGTATATCTTCTGGTCCGGATCCAGCTCAAACCCGTATTTGGCTGTCAGCTCATTGATTTTGGCGGACACAGCCTTCATGTCCAGCACTTCCCTTCCGGACAGTCCCAGGATAATATTCTCAGCCGCTGTCAGAACATCCACCAGCTTGAAATGCTGGTGAATCATGCCGATACCCAGAGCAAAGGAGTCCTTAGGCGAACGAATGGTAACCTCCTTTCCGTTTACGAATATCTGCCCTTCATCCGGGTAGTAGATACCGGAAATCATGTTCATAAGGGTGGTCTTTCCGCTTCCGTTCTCACCCAGGACGGACAGGATTTCCCCCCTTTTCACAGACAGGCATACCTTGTCGTTGGCAGTTACCTTGCCGAACCGTTTTGTGATATTTTTCAGTTCAATTGCGTATTCTTCGCTCACCCGGCCAACCTCCGTTCTTTGTATTTAGCCTTGTTGCATTGTCTCGTGGAAAAAAGCGGAGCCAGATATGAATGGCTCCGCTTTTACAGCCTTTAATTTCCAGCGGGAAATTATAGCATCTGCTATCTTAGTTGTCAATTGTGGTGATACCGTCAATCAGGATATCAAAGGCAGGTGCGGAACCAAACTCTGACTCATGGAAATATCCGTCGGAGATATATTCAATGTCGCTGCCGTCCTTCTTATATGTATCCAGTGTCTCGCCGCCAACGGTCCATGTGGAGGTGTCGAATACATGAAGCTCGCCGGATGCCAGCTTGGCCTCTACCTCATCCACCTTCTCCTTTGTTCCGGGTGCCACAGCCGCCTCGTTCAGCTCTGTAATCAGCACAGCGCCGTCAGAGAAGCCCTTGCACCAGTCAACCGGAATCTCGGTTCCGTCAATGACATGCTGTACAGCCTCAGTCACATATGCAGCCCAGTTATTGGAAGCAGATGTAAGAGCCTGTTTTGGAGCAGTGGCAATCATGGAAATGTTGTAGCCCACGCATGGAACGCCTGCCGCCTCACATGCGGTAGGAGCGCCGGTGGTATCTGCATGCTGGCTGATCAGAACACATCCGTCGGAAATCAGAGCGTCAGCCGCTTCCTTCTCCAGGTCAAAGCTTGCCCAGCTGTTGGTGTACTTGACTTCCATGGTGGCGTCCGGGCATACGGAACGCACGCCTAAGAAGAAGGAGGTGTATCCGCTGATAACCTCAGCATATGGATAAGCGCCCACATAACCAATCTTGCATGCATCCGCCTTCACGGTTCCGTCCTCTATCATCTGGTTCAGCTTCAGTCCGGCCACAACACCGGATACGTAACGTGACTCGTAGATGGATGTGAAATAGTTGTGCATGTTGCTCAGGCCGCTGGAAGCTGCCTGGAAGCCGGTTGCATGACAGAACTGGACATCCGGATACTCCTTTGCCGCCTCAATCACATAGGACTCATGTCCAAAGCTGTTTGCAAATATTATCTGGCATCCCTGGTCCGCAAGGTCCATGGCCGCATCCTTTGCAGTCTCATCCTCCGGGATGTTCCACTTAACGATAATCTGGTCATCGTTCAGGCCCAGTTTTTCCTTCATCTCCATGGCGCCGTTGTAATGAGCGGCTGTGTAGCCCTCGTTCTCATCGCCTATGTAGACAAAGCCAATCTTTAAATCTTCCTTGGCAATGCCGCCTGCGGCCGGTGCTTCTGAAGCCTCGGTCTCCTTGGTCTCTGCATCCTCTGCCGCCGCAGTTGTCTCAGACTCAGCTGTTGTGGCTGCGTCTGCTGCAGTCGTCTTTGCTGTGTCAGATCCGCCGCAGGCTGCCAGTGATACTGCCATCACGCCTGCCATGGCCATGCTTGCTAACTTTTTTAATTTCATAATACTCTCCTCCATGAAGTGTAAGTTTGCAGAACCCGATTAAAATACGTCAGGTACTGGCTGCTCCATTACACCTGACGTTCCATCGTTGTCCTACCCATTAAAAAGTAACACAAATACCAGTTAAGTATATCTACTTTTTTCCCTATTGTCAATATTAACCAGGGAAATCGACCCATTTTTACACAATAAGACAGGATTGCTTTTATTTATCAGCAATCCTGCCTTTCATTCTTAAGCCATGCTTATAATTTAGTTTCTTTCAGCTGCATTTTCATAAAATACTTCGCACATAACACCTGCACCGATGCGGAACCCATCTGTAAAACACTGGGTCTTCTCAATAAAGGTTAGCTCCAGGTAATGTTCCATCAGAACGTCGAATTCCTCCTTCATGTCCCTGTCCAGCTTGTCGGTAAACCGGTTGAAGTCGTCCATGGACTGCCTGGTCAGTGCATCGTATTCCGCGTTGCCGCGTATGGTATTTTCCGCCGGGCATAAGTCCCCCCTGTACAACTGCTGCAAAATCTTTCCCATACCTTTTTCCTGCCTTTCTTTTGTCAAATTATTTTCACAGAAAGGCGGGGGCCGTCACGCCGCATTCTCCATCCGCTCTCAACTCATTCTCTCATCAACCAATCATCTTCTCTCATCATCTATAAAGGATATACGCAGCGCAGGGCTATGGCTCCCCCACCTGTCTATATATCCAGAATAGCACAGCCCGTGGTCAAATGCAACTAAACATATCCTATTCTCCCCGGACCTGCTCTTCTTCTCCACGGTTGAAGATTTCCATGAATTCGTCTCCTGTGATGGTCTCCTTTTCCAGCAGATAGGCGGCTATCTCATGGAGCCTGCCTTCATTTTCCCTGAGAATGGAAAGAGCCTTCCTATGCTGCTCCTTCACAATGGACACCACCTGTTCATCTATGCGCTTTGCCGTGTCCGGAGCGCAAATCAGGGATGTGTCTCCTCCCAGATACTGGTTGTTCACGGTTTCCATGGCCACCATGTCAAACTCATCGGTCATGCCGAACCGGGTCACCATGGAACGGGCAATCTTGGTAGCCTGCTCAATGTCGTTGGACGCGCCTGTGGTAATGGAATGGAAAATCAGCTCCTCCGCCGCCCGGCCGCCTGTAAAGGTGGCAATCTTATCCAGTGCCTCCTCCCGGCTCATAAGGTAGCGCTCTCCCTGTTCCACCTGCATGGTATATCCCAATGCCCCCGATGTTCTCGGGATAATGGTAATCTTCTGAACCGGGGCGCTGTGGCTCTGGCAGGCAGCCACCAGCGCATGGCCCACCTCATGGTACGCCACGATTCTGCGCTCCTTCTGGGAAATAACCGCATTTTTCTTCTGGTATCCGGCAATGACCGTCTCCACGCTTTCCTCCAGGTCGGCCTGCACCACGGCGCTGCGGCCCATACGCACTGCCCGCAGGGCTGCCTCATTGATGATATTGGCCAGCTCCGCGCCGCTGGCGCCTGCCGTGGCCCTGGCAATGGCATTGTAATCCACATCTTCCGACATCTTCACGTTTTGTCCGTGAACCTTTAAGATAGCCTCGCGTCCCTTTAAGTCAGGCAGCTCCACCGGCACTCTGCGGTCAAAGCGGCCGGGACGCAGCAGGGCCTTGTCCAGGGATTCCGGACGGTTGGTGGCAGCCAGGATGACTACGCCCTTCTTTCCGTCGAAACCATCCATCTCCGTCAGCAGCTGGTTCAGGGTCTGTTCACGCTCCTCGTTTCCGCTCATGCCTCCGCCGTCGCGCTTCTTGCCGATGGTGTCAATCTCATCAATAAATACAATGCACGGTGCCTTATCATTGGCCTGCTTAAACAGATCCCTGACCTTGGCAGCGCCCATACCCACAAACATCTCCACAAATTCAGAACCGGATATGGAGAAGAAGGGGACGTGGGCTTCTCCTGCCACCGCCCTTGCAAGGAGCGTCTTACCTGTTCCGGGAGGGCCCACCAACAGCGCTCCCTTTGGAAGATTTGCTCCTATATCCGCATACTTCTGCGGATTGTGAAGGAAATCCACGATTTCCTTTAAGGCATCCTTGGCCTCCTCCTCACCTGCCACATCGGCAAAGGTGATTCCCGTCTCATTCTCTGCGTATATCTTTGCATTGGACTTTCCGAAGGTCATGGCATTGCTGCCACCCATGCGCTTGGAAAGCATGCGCCCCATAATATTTCCAATGACCACAAACATGAGAATGGGTGCAACCCAGGACATCAGAAAGCTTAAGAGCGGAGAAGCCTTTGTCTGGATTTCTCCTGTAAAATTCTCCACATCCGCATTCTGCAGCCGCTTAACCAGGTCGTCTCCCGGAATCGGTCCTGTCTTATAGCTGACATTCCACTGCTTCTGGTCCTTTTTCGTAAACTGGATCTGTGATTCCCCGTTGCTGACGTACACATCCTTTACATTACCGGCGTCCAGTTCCTTCAGGAACTCGCTGTACGGCACTTCCACGGAATGCTCCATCATGGGAAATACAAGGGCATTTAACACCATCACTGCCAATATGACCAGGAAATAATAGTAAATGAACGGCTTTTTAGGCGTGCCGCTTTTTAAGTTTCTCTTTCCGCTGTCTTCATTCGCACCCATACCAGGTCTCCTTTTCTTAATTCATACTCATAGGCCGGGATACACGCAGCCTGATTCCAGCTGCATCCGCTTCCCGCTGTTCACCATGTAAGATAATACCATTTGCAACTTTTGTCAATGGTTGATTGTAAGTTTTTATTTACTTTTAATATTTATTGACTTTTCACACCAGATATGATAAAACGGTTACAGAATAGAGCGAGGAGGTAATCGGCATGAACCGTGAACCAGCAGACAGCAGACATGTGGGGGAACATTTCATGGAATTTGCCATTGATTTTTTTAATCTGGCAAAGAACAGCTACCACCAGCAGAACCAGATACGGGCGAATTCCGCTGCTTTCCAGGTCCTGATGCAGTTAAACCAGCCGGGCCGACAGGCGCCCACCATGTCGGAGATGGCCCTGCAGCTGGGCATTACCAAACAGCAGCTGACAAAGCTTATCAATGATCTGGAAGAAAAGAACCTGGTCCGCAGACAGCACAGCTCCAGGAACCGGCGCCATGTATATCTGATGATTACACCGGAAGGCGCATCCATCATGAAGCAGCTGAGGGAAGCCATGCTGGAGTGCACGGTGTCCCGCCTTTCCTCGTATAATCAGGAGGAACTGGCGGAGCTGGACGACTGCCTGATACGTTTAAGCTCCTTGTTGGAGAAATTCGGGGCCGCGGAGGATATAGCATCCTGCGGGGATTTTCCTGAGTTGTAGGGAATGGGGGAGAGGTACGCGGACGCTTGTGGTGATTCGCGTCCGTGAGAGGCGGGAACGCGGGGCAGGAGATGGCCGTTTCCGCAGTGGGAGAGACTAAGGCGCAAGGGACAGGAAAACCCGGGGACCGCAAAAATTACGCCGGACTCCTGATGAGTCCGGCTCCATGTTTGCTTTGCTTCGGGCGTTGAGCGCCCTGCGCAACCCCGGCTTTTCCTGTCCCTTCCACCTAAGTCTCTCCGAACTGCTCCAAAGCCACCTCCTGCCCCGCGTTCCCGCCTCTCACCCACTGCATTCTTCCTGCGTCCGCTGTGCATTCCCCGCTGCGAAAAAAATAACATCCCCGCTAATGATATTGGACAATTGGCGGACTTTTTGCCCGCTTAGATTATATCCTTTATAATTAATCCTAAACTAAAAGGCCGCATATCAAGATAATGCGGCCCTCTTTATAAATGGTATGCCATCAACCCCGGCATGCCATTTTTCTTCTGATTTGGATATAAACGATGGAGGTGCAATGATACGCAGCGGGCCCTGCGGTTAGATCCGCTGGCGTGGATAGCAGGTGCTGCATGGTGCATCCTCATCCCTCTTTACAACACCTTACTTAAGAAGGACTTCAGACGCTCATTTTTAGGGTTGGAGAAGAATTCCTCCGGTGCGGCTTCCTCCATAAAGTGCCCCTCGTCCATGAACATAACCCTGGTGGCTACCTCTCTGGCAAAGCCCATCTCATGTGTCACCACCACCATGGTCATCTTTTCCCTGGCAAGGTCGCGCATAACGCTTAATACCTCTCCTACCATCTCCGGGTCCAGGGCGGAGGTGGGCTCGTCGAACAGCATCACATCCGGCTTCATGCACAGAGCCCGGACAATGGCAATACGCTGTTTCTGACCGCCTGAAAGCTGGCTGGGATATGCGTGGGCCCTGTCTGCCAGTCCCACACGCTCCAGTAGCTCCATGGCCTCATCCTCGGCTTCCTTTTGTCCCTTTCCCTGAAGCTTTATGGGAGCAATGGTCAGGTTCTTCATGATGTCCATGTGGGGAAATAGATTAAACTGCTGGAATACCATTCCCATTTTCTGGCGGTGCTTGTCAATATCTGTCTTAGGGTCCGTGATGTCGGTGCCCTCAAAGAAAATGTGCCCGCTTGTGGGCTCCTCCAGCAGGTTCAGACATCTGAGGAAGGTGCTTTTGCCGGAACCGGAAGGCCCTACCACAAAGACCACATCCCCCTTGTGGATATCCACCGTGATTCCCTTTAAGACATCAATGGAGCCAAAGCTCTTTCCCAGGTCCTGCACCCGGATTAAGGGCTGTCCGTTAAACATTCCTGTATTACCGCTCATTCTGTCTCAGCCTCCTTTCCAGTATCTGTATCAGCTTTGTAAATATCATTACAATGATGAGATAAATAACGGCAACCGCAATCAGCGGCATAAATGCACTGTATGTCCTGCTTCGGATGATGTCCCCGCCCTTGGTCAAATCCTGGATAGCAATGTAGCCGGATACCGAAGTCTCCTTTAACAGGGAGATAAACTCGTTGCACAGGGTTGGGAGTACTGTCTTAAATGCCTGGGGCATGATGATGTACCACATGGTCTGGGCATAGTTGAAGCCCAGGCTGCGGCCTGCCTCCATCTGTCCCGGATCAATGGACATGATGCCGCTTCTGAATATCTCCGCCACATAGGCTCCCGAGTTGACTCCGAAGGCCAGGATGGCCACTATGACCTTGTCTACCCTGACGCTTCCGAATACAACAAAGTAAATGATTAACAGCTGCACCACCACAGGGGTGCCCCGGATTACGGTCAGGTACACTTTACAGATTGCATTGAGCACCTTAAGCTTATGGGTCTTCTCATAGGTGGATCGTATCATTCCCACCAGAAATCCCAGCACAATGCCCATAAGGCAGGCAAAAAAGGTAATAATCAACGTTGTTTTCAGACCCTCGGTCAGATATTTCCACCGGTTGTCCGACACAAAGTTCAGGTAAAACGCATCTGTAAATGTCTTCCACATGCTCATCATCCTCTGCTCTTTCTTTATGATTCATAAGGCAGGGCAGACGCCCTGTTTTTCCTCTGTCATACAGTCAAAAACTGCCGCCCTGCAGGAACGGGGATGCGGTGCAGTATTGCACCTCCCTTTCTGCAGCCTGCGGCAGTTTTATACCGGCCGTCTTCCTGTATATGCCGGTACTGTCATGTCTGTCTTAAGTGGGCGATTCCATACCCGGTACGATTACTCAGCCTTGATATACTTGGCTACGATTTCGTCCAGGGTGCCGTTGTCCTTCAGGGTCTTAAGAGCGCCGTTGATTTTCTCCAGCAGCTCTGTGTTGCCCTTCTTTACAGCAATGGCATACTCTTCATCGGTAAAGGACTCATCCAGAATCTTCAGTCCTTCTGTCTCAGCAACAAAGGTCTTGGCAGGCTCCCCGTCGATTACAACCGCGTCAATCTTGCCCTGGCTCAGTGCCTGAACAGCCTCAAAGCCCTTGCTGTAACGTTCTACCGTGGTTCCGTCAGCTTCCAGGTCAGATACATAGATATCGCCTGTGGTTCCCAGCTGCACGCCTACGATTACACCCTTTAAGTCATCAGGAGAGGCAATCTCGCTGTCCTCTGTAACGATGATTTTCTGGGATGCCTTTGCATAAGTATCGGAAAAATCTACGGACTGCATACGGTCTTCCGTAACAGTCATGCCGGCCAGACCCATATCAGCCTTACCGGATACAATCTCAGGAATAATAGAATCAAACGCAATGTCCTCAATCTCCAGCTCCATGCCCAGCTCATCGGCAATGGCCTTTGCAATTTCCGCGTCAATACCAACGATGGCATCTCCGTCATGATACTCGTAAGGAGGGAACTCTGCGTTGGTTGCCATAACAAGCTTGCCGCCTGCTGCTTCCTTGGCTGCCTCAGTCTCAGCCGCCTCTGCGCTGGTCTCATCCTTGCTCTCGGCTGCCGTGGTATCCTCTGCCTTCTCCTCTGCTGTTGTGGCTGCTGCTGTCTCTTTTGCACCGCCGCCGCAGGCTGTCAGGGAAGCTGCCATCAGTGCCGCCATGGTGATCGCTAAAACCTTCTTCTTCATAATAATATTCTCCTCTTTTCTTTTATGCATCAAATTGCATAACTATAAATGTATTCAACATTTTATATTATAATGCATTTTTCTGGTTTAGCAAGAGGAAAATACGGGAATCACCAAAGAATCAGCAAAGATGCCGTCTAATTCCCTCTCTGTCTCCGGCCTGCAAGCACAAGATGCTTGGCCAGCACGGCCGTTGTCACGGCCCCTACGCCTCCCGGCACAGGTGTTGCCATGGATGCAAGAGGCTCTATGGACGGGAAATCCACATCTCCGCATAATTTTCCATTTTCATCCACATTAATACCCACATCAATGACTATGGCATCCTGTCCCACGTGACGGCCGTCCAGCATTTTAGCCTTTCCTGCTGCGGCCACCAGGATTTCAGCTCTGCGGCACTCTGTCTCCAGATCCCTGGTCCTGGTGTGGCAGATGGTGACCGTGGCATTTTCCTTCAGCATCAGCATGGACAGCGGACGGCCCACCACCATGCTGCGGCCCACGATAGTCACGTTCTTTCCTGTTATATCTATCTCATTGGCCTTAAGTACCTCTATGACCGCCTCTGCGGTACAGGGCGCAAAACCGGTTTTGTCCCCTGCAAATACCTTGGCAATATTGGCCGGGGAAATCCCGTCCAGGTCCTTTTCCGGGTCAATCATCTTCTCGATGTCCGTCTCCGCAATCTGCTTTGGCAGCGGACGGAGCAGGAGGATTCCCGATACATCCGGGTCACGGTTAATGGCACTGAATTCAGCCTTGAAATCGCTGTCGCTTATCTGTTCCGGGAACACATATGTCTGGACCCGCAGGCCGAAGTTCTCCATCTTCTTCACAGCCCCCCGTTCGTAGGACATATCGTCCGGTTTTTCCCCCACCCGCACAATGGCCAGCTTCGGAGCCGGGCCTTCCAGACCTTCCATCATCTGTGTTACCTGTTCCTTGATTTTTGCCGAAACCTCGGCGCCTTTTAATATTTTCATTTTCCTTCTCCTCTCTGCCTGACGCCTTCTACCTCAGCTGTTCAAGCACCTTCTGATATATGCGGTCCGCTGCCTCTGTCCCCTCCTTAATCAGACGCTCCGCCTTCTCATTCATTTCTTCTGCCTTCTCCCTGTTCTTCATGGACTTGGTATTGATGTACACATTCATCACCGCGCCTAACAGCGCGGTGCGGATGAACTGGACTCCCACGCCCACGTCGCTGACAGCCATCCTGCTTCCCTTATCCGCAAGGATATCCATGATTTCCAGCATTTCCGATGCCTTTTCCATGATTTCCATTGGCACAAGACTGGCATCCAACAGCCGTGCTTCCATGACCTCTGCCTTGTATGCCTTTTCTTCCTCTGTACCTGAGGGAAGGCTGTAGCATTTGGCCAGAGGCGCAAATACCTTTGCATCCTGGTCGGCCAGCGCGGTAAACTGTCCCTGGATTCCCTTCATCCTCTCTGCCAGTTCCTTAATCTCATCCTCCACCTGCGCGTATTTCTTCTTGCCTATGGTCAGATTGGCCACCATCTGTCCCAGGGCATTGCCCAGGGCTCCGGCCAGGGCAGAAGCGCCGCCTCCTCCCGGCACCGGCTCCTTTGAAGATAATACATCCAGAAACTCCTGAATCGTCATGCTCTCTACCATTGTAACATCCTCCTGTTTTTCTATATATAGTTTATATTATATAACCCATTTACACAATTTTAACTCCCATCAGCCTGGCCAGCTCGGCGGCCTGCAGCAGGCTGACCTTTACACCCGCCAGTTCCGTGAACTGATCTGAGACCATGATGCCGTCAATGACGCACTCTGATAAATCCATTCCCTTTAACGGTGTACGGAAAAAATCCGTGCCGGCCAGGTCCGTGGAGGAAAAAACCGTCTTTTTAAATTTTACCTCAGACATGAAGGATTCCCTGAAATTACAGCCCCTTATTTCGCCGAACTCCCAGAAGGCAGTAGAGAAATTCCCGTAGTGGAACTGACTGTCCAGAAGCTTCACCCACTTAAACGTGGAGTTGCAGAACTGGCTTCCGTCCCCCTTTGAGTCTGATACATTCACATTCTTCCAATAGGTATCCCGGAAGGAGCAGTTAGAAAAATCACACTTGTCAAATACTACATTGCAGAAGGACGCGCCGCTGAAATCACACTCCTCCATCCTGCACCTGACGAATTTCACCGTGTCAAACTCCACTTTTTTTCCCGATATCCCAACGACCGTCTGGTCTTCATAAACCTTATCCAAAATCGGACATTCCTGATTGGCTGCTTCCGCCATATCCTCTGACAGCATATCTCCTCCATGGTGATTTTATTTTGCCCATTCCCTGCACTGTTTTAACCTTGGCTCTGCATCAAAGCCCATATCTGTTCCCATGGACGCCTCCATCTCACATGGAAAATCAGGACATTCTCCGCAGTGGTTCAGCCCTTTTGCCTCGCAGCAGGATTTAACACCGCACTCACCGCCCCAGAAGGGCTTTTCCATGGTTGCGCATCCCGTACAGCGGACCGCTTCCCTTCTTTCACATTGATTGCAGCAGACTCCGCATCTTGACTCAAACATATTCTTCCTCCTTTGTCACAGCCCCCTAAACCTGTTCTTTCCCTGACATCTGTTCCACATCCAGGCGCAGCACAGCGGTTCTCTTAAGCATAGCTTCCGGGTAATCCCAGCTGTCCTTTCCTGACATGTGGCCCATGATGCAGTTCAGGCCCTTTTTCTTTTCCTGTGTCTCCTCCACTACCCGGATGGGTCCTTCCCCCACCACGCTTCGGTACCGGAAGGAATATCCGCAGGCCTGGTCCGCCGTCTTAAGGCCATGGGCAGTGTCCATTTCAAACCCTGCGTACCCGGTCTGCCTGACCAGATCCATCTTCTTCCCCTCGGCAGCCCCGTGGAAATAGAGCACATTTTCCTCCTCGTCGTATCCGAAGCTGAGAGGTACAATGTAGGCGCTCTTTCCATCTGGAAAAGCCAGCCTGCAGCAGTCGCACTCCCGTATAATTTCCCTTATTCCATATGTATCCTTAACTTCCCTGTCCTTCCTTCTCACCATATTCTCCTTATCCGTGTTCTATTCCGGCAAAGCGGTTTCCCGGTGCCGCCATGGTTTTGCCATAATGTTGCCATGGTTCCCCCACAGCGCCGCCATGGTTCCGTCACAGTTCAATATATGCCCTGCTTCCGCCTGTCTTGTCCTTCACCACAACAATCTGGTGCTGGATTCGTTCCTTCAGCTCTCCCACATGGGAAATAATGCCCACCAGACGCCTTCCCTCTGCCAGGTCTCCCAGGGACTTCATGGCCAGATTCAGAGTATCCTCATCCAGGGACCCGAATCCTTCATCCACAAAGAGGGTGTCCAGACGGATTCCGCCTGCTGCCGACTGTATCTCGTCCGACAGGCCCAGGGCCAGGGAAAGGGATGCCTGGAAGGATTCCCCGCCGGACAATGTCTTTACGCTGCGCTCCGTGCCATTGTAATGGTCGATGACATTTAACCCCAGTCCGTTCTTCCCCCTGTTATCCTCCTCCGTACACCGTTTCAGCTCATACTGACCGCCGCTCATGACCATGAACCTGGTATTTGCCCTGGCAATGATACGCTCAAAATATGCCATCTGCGCATACGTTTCCAGAGTGATTTTTTCCTTTCCCCCCACTTCACCTGCCGCTGTATCGGAAAGTGCCTTGACCCATGTCCATTCCTTTTGTATCTCTTCCATAGATGCCTTCTGTTCCGAAATACGTTCCCTTGCCATGCGGTTGGTTTCCAGTCTGTGGTGGAGCCTGCTTTTCTCCTGCTCCAGGCCGGTCAGCCTCTCCCTTGCCTCAGACTGGTGCTGCCGGTTCTCCTGCATCCGCGCCTCCAGGTGTTCCATGGCAGTTCTAACGTCCATGCCGCCCGGAAGCATTGTGTCCGGCCCTTTTGCCGGATCCCGGTCCTCTCCCGCAGTCTCTCTTCCCTCTGCGTCCTTCTCCGCCATCCGGCCCCTCAGCGCCTCCAATCGGGCCTGAGCGTCCGACACCCTGCGGCTTATCCGGTTATAGGATTCTTCCGCCTCCTTAAACGCCTTTTCCAGTCCGGCCAGAAATGCCTTCTTCTCTACCAGCTCCGCCTGGGCGGCCTTCCTGTTCTCATAGGGCAGGGAGGACTCCATCTCCTTAAGGCGGCTTTCCAGTTCCCTTTCCTTTGCCTGGCTCTCTGCCAGCATTTTCTGGGCCTGCTGTTTCCGCTCCGAGGCTTCTTCCAGGGATTGACGCCCCAAAGCCCTTCTGCCTTCGACGGCTTCCTTATCTTCCTTTCTCTTCTTCTTTTCCCGAATCTTCTCCTTCTGGGCAGCGGCCTGGCGCTCCAGCTGACCTTTTAGCTGCCCCATCATCAGTTCCCATTGTTCAAGGAAATACCTGCGCCCCTGCCGTACATCCCCTGTCTCTGAAGCCAATGCAGCGGCATCGGCTTCCGCCTGGCGAATCCGTTTCTGCCAGTCCTCCTTCCAGGTAGCCACCTCAGCATCAATCTGCTGTTTCATCCTTTCATAGCGGGTATCCAGACTGCCTGCCAGTCTTCCTGCCTCCAGGCTCAGCCTGGCAGCCGCCTTATCCTTTTCCTCGGCAGCCGCCTTAAGCCGGTCTACCTTGTCCTTGGCTGCCTCGTTTCCCTCCTCCAGATATCGTGCAGGCGCCGGATGAGCGACGGAGCCGCATACAGGACAGGGCTGGCCTTCTGTGAGCCGTGAAGCCAGGATTCCCGCCTGGTTGTCCAGGAATCTCTGGTACATCTCCCGGTAGGCATCGTCTGCCCTGCGGCTCTCCTCGCCTGCTGCCCTGTAACGCTCTCTGGCTGCCTCCAGCTTCTTCCTCTCCTGCCCGTACTGCGCCAGCTCCTCTGCCAGAAGTCCGATGCGCCCGCTGTATTCGCCCAGTCTCTCCCCTGCTGTCAGGGCTGCCTGGTATTCTTCTCCTGCCTGGCGAAGGCTTTCCAGTATCTTCTCATCGCTGTCATTTCGTTCCTTCCACTGCCTTTCCTCCAGGGCCGCCTGCTCCAGCCTTTTTTCAAGGCTCTCCGTCTCTTTCCTGCATACCTTCAGATTTTCCTGCAGCGAGTCAAAACGGTCATAGGTTTTCAGGTTTTCTTCCATCCTGGTAACAGTGCCAATCAGCCCGTCTCTGTCAGCCTGTCGTTCCTTCTCCCTCTCATACCTGACCTTTGCCTGTTCCAGAACCGGCATATTTTCCCTGAGCACATCCGCGGCAGCCGCCATATCCCGGCAGACCGCGGCATCCCCCTGCATTTTCCCCAGCTCCATTCCAAGGGCAGCCATCTCATCCCTGACCAGGGCCATGGCTCTGTCCTTCCCCTGCTGCTGCGCCTCATCCGCCCCAATCAGCTGGTCCAGCACCTCCAAAAGAGCTTCCAGGCTTCCCTGGGGCACCTCCTTCCAGCGCAGCTTAAGTTCCTCACTATGGCCCTCTGTGATAACACCTCCGGCATACTGTTCCATGCTCTTTCTGCTGTCCGCGTAGCGGCCATACAGACCCTTGGCCCGGTCCTTCAGCTTTTCCTGAAACAACTGGTAGGGCTTTGTCTTGAATATTTCCCGGAAAATGATGCCCCGATCCTCGGTTCTGCCTGACAGGAGCCTGGAAAAACTGCCCTGGGCCAGCATGGCAATCTGGGAAAACTGCTCCCTGTTAAGGCCCAGAAGCCCTTCCACCTCCACCGTTACCGCTTTGTCCCCTGTAACGAGCCTGCCGTCCGGCATATGAAGCTGTGCGTCCGGCTTCTCCCGTGTCTCCCCTTCACCTCTTTGCTTTGTCCTCATATACTCAGGATTGCGCCGCACCCTGTATCCCTTTCCATTATAGGAAAATCCCATCTCCACATAGGTCCTGGCATCCGGCCTGGCATATTTGCTGCGCAGCATCCTGGGTTTGCGGCTGTCCCCGCTGGCATTGCCGTAAAGGGCAAATGCAATGGCGTCAAACAGAGTGGTCTTGCCTGCTCCGGTGTCGCCCGTAATGAGATAAAGTCCCCGGTCCCCCAGGGAGGCCATATCCAGGGTGACCTCACCTGCATATGGTCCAAATGCGGATATTATCAGTTCTGTGGGCCTCATCTGCTTCCCTCCCATATCTCTTCCATCAGTTTTACCGCAAAGTCAGCCTGCTGCTCTGTCATGGGCTGATTGTTCTGAAGCTGGTACAGCTCCTCCATCAGAACAATGGGAGGCTTGTCCGCATTGGCGGCAGCTTCCACCACCCTGCCCTCCCTTGTGCGCTTGTTATCATAATCCAGCTTCATGACATTGGGATAAATGGAGCGCAGCTTGCCTATTGCATCCAGTATATCCTCCTCATCCGTAAGGGTTATGTGAAGGTAATCATCCACAGCCGTACCCTGGTAAAAATCACGGCTGGTCAGTTCTTCATAGCTTCCTCTCAGCTCCCGCATATCATGGAGGGGCCTGAGAATACGGGTATTCACGGTCACATTCCCCTTTTCCAGCAGCTCCACCACGGTCACTGACTTCCTGTGGTTCACCTCTGAGAATGAATATTTAAGGGGAGTCCCGCTATAGCGCAGGGTATCCCTTCCCACCTTCTGGGGCCCGTGGATATGTCCCATGGCCACATAATCGAAGGAATCGAACAGTTCAGCACTCACCTGGTCCAGGCCGCCTATGGACAGCTCCTCCGAGTCACAGCAGGACGCACCGGTGACAAACTGGTGGGCGATCAGGATATTGCGGCCATCTTCCCCTATCTTATGTCCCGTCATATGCTTCAGCGCCCAGCGGACCGCATCTTCAAAGGTTTCAATGCCTTCCTCCGGGCAGCATCTTCTCACAACAGCAGGTTTTATAAAGGGCAGCATATAGACCCGCAGGCTTCCGTACCGGTCCTCCAGTTGAACCGGCTCCAGATGACCGTCATACACAGGCGCCATATAAACTCTCCTGTCCTTCATAAGCTGCCCTCCAAAGGCCAGCCGCTCCGGGCTGTCGTGGTTCCCGCTGATAACAAACACGGGCAGGTTCCGGTCCGCCAGCCCGGTCAGGAAAGCGTCAAAGACCTGTACTGCCTCAGCAGGAGGCACAGGTTTATCATAAATATCCCCGGCTATGAGAACACCGTCAGGCATTTCCTCCTCCGCAATCATGAGAATCTGGTCTAATATATATTTTTGATCCTCCAGCATGGAAAAACCATTGACCCGTTTTCCGATATGAAGGTCTGATAAATGAATAAATTTCATAGTTCTTCCTTTCATGTACATCTTTAACCATAATACCACGAGCCGGGCACCATTTACAAGACCATACGGCCCGTCCTTTTCCATGAGGACCGCCTTATTGAACTATGAGGACTGCCTTATTGAAAGATTGGACTGGACCTCTGCCTTTCAAATATGGTAAACTAGAGCGTAAATTCCTGTTTGGAGGTGAGCATATGAATCCAATGAATCTTCTTCAGTTAAAACCGGCCTGGAACCAGTTTAAGGCCAACCATCCCAAAATGCTGTCATTTGTGAAAGCCGCATCCAGGGACGGGGTCATGGACGAGGGGACCCTGATTGAAATTACCGTCACATCCAGCACCGGCCAGACCATTGCTTCCAACATCCGGGTCAAAAAATCCGACCTGGAATTCTTAGGAGCACTTAAGGATGCGCTGGAAGATTAGATGCAAAGGGCGCCCGCCCTGCCTTGCGGCAGGAGGACGCCCTGTTGATTAATGGGATATTTTGTTCTTCTTCACCGTGTGTCCAGACATTGCATGTTCTGACATGCTCTAGTTCAGGTTAATACCGGTAATGGCTGCCTGTCCATCCACATTGTTGAAAATAATGCTGTTTTCCCCGCCCATGATGACTCCGGCGCCAAACTGCTCCAGCGTGTCTACATCCGTATCAGCAATTTCCTTTAACAGACTCTCAGTGAAAATCTGGCCTGCATCCATCTTTAAGAAAGCTGCCTCGTCGGCAATCTCCTCACCCTGTCCTTCTCCAAGGGAAACATAGACCGGGTAAGCGCACAGGCCTGCCAATGCCTCCATATCCTTATCTGCCACCGCCTTCTGCACCTTCTCTGCGAAAGGCTTAATCTCACTCTGTTCCAGCTCTGCCCCGGCATGGGACACATCCTCTGCCTCCTCCAGGAGTGCGGCCTCCTGGGAGGTGGATTCGGATGACTGGGATTCTGCTGCGGTTTCAGAGTCCGAAGCAGCGCCTGCGTCCTCTGTCTCCCCATCCGTCATCCCGGCTGTGGTGTCGGCCTGTGTTACCACCTCAGCCGCTGTAGTGGTCTTGGCATCCTTGCCTGAGCAGGCTGTGATGGCTGCCGCCGCCATAATGGCTGTTCCTAAAACTGCTAATTTTCTTTTCATAATTACGTCTCCTCATCTATCTGATTTTCAGTATCATTTTCTTTATGTAAAAGCTGCATTTCCAGAGTCCGGTATGAGCATGCACCCCTGTGAAATACGCATTTCATCCACCGCGTCCGGTGATACACTCTAACATAAAGAGCCTGGCTCCTTTTGTCAAGGCAGCCAGGCCAACATTAATGGTTCCGTAATTAAACTTAAAAAACTGTTTCAATCCTTTTCCTAAAATTTCATAATTTACCATGCAACTTTTTTGGTTTTCTTTCATTTTGAAACCGTCCATTGAGGGCTGTTCATTGCAGGCACTTCATTGTAAACAGTTCATTCCCTGACAAGGGAAGGACAACCGCCTGCCGGTCCGTCAGCTTCTCAGTGTGGCCCGCAGACGGTCCGGCTTCAGCAGAAGGTCCAGCCCATCCTCAATGGAGCGAACCACCACGGATGCATGGCTTAACAGGGCTGCGCACATACCCTCCCGCTCCAGAACCGCTATGGACAGCTGGGCTGCGTCAAACATCTGTATATCATTAAAGCCGTTGCCAAGACAGGCCACGCCTCCCTCAAGCCCCTTTACGATTTCTTCCTTGCATCCGGCAGCACCCTCCCGCGGAAAAGTCCTTACAGTTATGCCCAAAGGTTCGCACTGGCGTGTCACCGTGCCGTATGTATCAGCAGTGAGCACATACACATGGGCCAGCTCCTTAAGCCGGGCAATACGCTCCTTGACCCCCTTCAGCAGCATGCCGTCCACTGCCGCTGTCCCGTTGTAATCCAGGACCACATGGTTGATTTTCAAAGGCTCCCGCCCGGGTATTTCTATTACAATCACTGTCTGTCTCCTCCCTGTATCTCCTGTCCTGTATCCTCTTTCTTGTATCACCTGTCCCCATCTCCCTGCCGGCCCGAATCCGTCTATCCGCAGATTCCGGCCCAAATCTGTCTATCCGTAGATTCCGGCCAGAAACGCCCTTGTCTCCTCTTGCGCCGGGCACCCGAACAATTGGTCCGATTCTCCCCACTCCACCAGACGGCCCCCTAAAAGAAAGGCCCCATAGTCAGATATCCTGCGGGCCTGGGCTATGTTATGGGTGACAATGACAATGGTATACTGCTTCTTAAGCTCTGTGAGCATTTCCTCGATTACGGCAGATGATTTCACATCCAGGGCGGAACAGGGCTCATCCAGCAATAGTACTTCCGGGTCCACTGTCAGGGCACGGGCGATACAGAGCCTCTGCTGCTGTCCGCCTGAAAGTTTAAGAGCATTCCTGCCCAAATCTTCCCTGACCTCGTCATACAGTCCGGCCATCCGGAGTTTTTCCTTCACCAGCGCTTCCAGGGAAGCCTTATCCCGGATGCCGTAATACCGGGGCGCATATGTCATGTTCTTATAAATGGAAAACGGAAAGGGGGCCGGCGTCTGGAACACCAGGCCCACACGGCGGCGCAGCACATCCTTCTGCATGGATTTTATCTCCTGTCCGTCCAACAAAATCCTTCCTGATACGGATACGCCCTTTTCCTCTGTCAGCAATCCGTTCATGCACCGCAGCAGCGTGGTTTTTCCGCACCCGGACGGACCGATGACGGCCGTAATCCGGCGGGCCGGTATGTCTAAGGACAAATCAGACAATACCTCCCTGCCGTCATAGGATGCGCTGACATTGTGAAGCGTCATGATATGTTCCATTTTTTCTGGCTCCTCCTTGCGTAAATTGTTGCCAAAAGGCTGCTGAATAAAATCAGCGCCATCATGACAAAAGCAGTCCCATAAGCCGCGTCCATGGAAGTGGCTCCCTGGGCTACCAGCAGGTAAAGATGCATGGGCAGGGCCATGGCCGGAGCGGTGAGCCGGGCCGGGAGGCCGGAATACGCCACTGCCCCTGTGAATATGAGAGGGGCCGTGGCCCCCATGGCGTAGCAGCCTCCCAGTATTACGCCCGACACGATCTCCCCCTTGCAGGCCGGCAGCACAATCTTTCTGATGGTGTAAAACCTGGAACAGCCCAGGGCATAGGAGGACTGTACCAGCTGTTTTGGCAGCTCCCTGAAGGTCTTCTCTGCCCTGACCTCTATAAAAGGAAGAATCATCACGGCCAGAGCCGCACCAGAGGACAGGATGCAGCGCCCCCAGGCCAGGTCCCGCACCAGGAAGCTGTAAGCAAACAGTCCCAGGACAATGGACGGGATTCCCGAAATACACTGGATTACCATGCGGATTAATCCCGCCATCCTGCGTCCTTTGCAGTAAAACACCATAAAGAGTGCTGTGGCAACAGCAGGGATTCCTCCCAGGACAATGGCTGTCGCCGTAAAGCACAGGCTCCCCACAATGGCAGGCCAGATTCCGCCTTCCTCCCCCAGTACCGCTCCCCTGGGCGGCTGGGACAAAAATTCCCAGCTGATGGTGCCTGCCCCCCGGTAAAAAACATATCCGAACAGGAACAATATGATGCCTGTCACCAATAACATACTGGAATACGCCCAGAATTTTGTAAGTGATGCGCGCAGATGCATGGTTTTCCCTCCTTTATGCCTGTTCCGTCCTATTGCCCCGGCTTATGGTTCCGGCCTATGGTTCCGGCCTATTGCTCCAGTTTACTTCGCAGCAGGGTGATGCCGGAATTGATAAGGAACAATAAAAGCATCAATACCATCCCCGCCGCGTACAGGGCGTGGTAGTGGGTGCTTCCCACCACCGCTGTTCCCATCTCCAGCGCAATCACAGCGGCAATGCTCTCACTCTTGCCCAGCAGGGAGGGAAACAGGTTTGCATTTCCAATGACCATCATCACTGCCATGGTTTCCCCCATGGCCCGGCCGATGGCCAGAATCATGGACAGCAGTATGTTCTTCCACGACCCAGGAAGAACAATGGTGGCTACCATATGCCACTTGGAGATACCCAGGGCATCTGCTGCGGGCTGATACCGTTCTCTCACCTTCAGCATGGTCTCACTGCAGGAGGATATCAGAAATGGAAGCAGCATAACGGCCAGCAGGATTCCGGCCGCCAGCACGCAGGAGCCTGTGTGGACTCCGGCCCTGATGAAAATCCTGACCATAAGGGTCAGCCCCATGAAGCCATATATCACGGATGGGATTCCTGCTAAAAGGTCCACAAAGGGATATAGGATTCCCCGCATCCGCTGGGTGGCAACACAGGAAAGATAAATGGCGGCCCCCAACCCCACTGTCACAGCCAGGACCATTGCCACCAGAGATACATAGAGCGTAGCCGCTATGAAATTAAAAATGCCAAAAGACGGCTCCCCTGTGTAAGCAATAGGCATCCATCTCCGGCCCAACAGGAAATCAGGCACTGCCACTTCATCGAACGTGGGCAGTGCCTCCTTGACAATAAAGTATATGACAAAGGCCAGGACCATCACGGTCAGGGCGGTCAGGGCCTTTATCAGAACTGAGAATAATGCATTCAGCTGTTTATTCATTGGTTTGACTCCATTTCAGGGGATTCTTTCAAGGGAATATTTCCCTGACAATCTCCCCGGCGTTTTCCCGGCGCAGATTAAGCCTCAGGTGTAAAGGCAGGTATGTATCCGTTGGCCTCCACCACGTCATATCCTGTCTGTGAGAAAATGTAGTCAATAAATGCCTGCTCAGACGGGGTAATCTCTGCACCGGTAACAAACATAACCGGTCTCTGGATGGTATACGCACCGCTTATGATGTTTTCAGCCGTGGCTTCCACTCCGTCCACCTTCATGGCAGTCAGTACCTGTCCGTCTGCGTTGGCCTTATTATAAGCGCCGAATCCCGCATAACCGATTCCCCATTTGTCTCCGGCAATGTTGGTGGCCAGCTCTGTCATGGACGCTGACTGGGTTGCGGACGCAGTCACCTCGCTGTCACCCATAACACTCTTCTGGAACACTTCATAAGCGCCGCCGGATAAATCACGGATATAGACATTGATGGCCTCAGCCGGCAGCGTGGAGTCCACCTGGTCCCAGGTAGCAATCTCGCCTGCAAAAATCTGGCGGATGGTCTCAACAGGCATGTCGTCCATGATGCCGCAGATTGGATTCTCAGCATTGACCGATACGGTAAGGGCATCCTTTGCCACCACGAAATCCTGGTAATGCTCTCCCAGGGCTTCAATCTCAGAGTCCTTGATATCCCTGGCCAGCATACCGAAATCAGCGGTGCCGTCAATGGCAGCGCTTACGCCCACACCGGAACCGCCCGGTGCCACGTAAACAGAGATATTGGAATCCGGAAACGATGAATCCACCGCATCCCAGGTCACATACTTCTCAGTAAAGGATGATGCCAGGGATGACAGAATCGGATACAGGGATGTGGAACCGCAGAACAGGATGGATGACTGGAACTGTGCGGAAGCTGCCCCGTCTGTTTTTGCCCCGGGCTCTGTCTCCTCTGCCTCTTTTCCGGCAGTCTCCTTCTCAGACGCCGCTTCACTGGCTGCAGCTGTTGTTGTCTCAGTTGATGCCGCATTAGAGCCGCAGGCAGTCAGAAGGCTGGCTGCCATTGCCATGGATGTAACTACTGCTATAAACTTTTTCATATTTTCCTCCCATTGTCATAAATTCCATATTTGTACATTTTTTGCAAGTCAAGAATAGCACATATGACAAAGGGGCTCAAATTCAATTTTTCTATGCATTTCCAGTCTGTTATTGCTATTTTCTATGACACGGCGCTGCCAAGGGACGGTCCCCAAAAGACACCGGCTGCCCCACAGGACTGCCGCAGCTAAAAGCCGCCATTCCTACAGCAGAGCCCTCACCACCGCCTCTGCGGACCGTTCCTCCACCTGAATGGTAAGATTGGCTTCATTGATATGCTCCAGATAATGGGCATCCGAATTGCTGATAATCCTGCACTGCTCCAGATACGGATTATCACGCTTCAGCTGATGCAGTTTCTTCAGGTCCCTGACCTCCGCTGTCTTAAAACAGCTGTCCGGAGGTATAAAGCCCAGATTTGCAATCAGGCTGTTGGCTGCCTTATCCACATGGGCCGGAAACATGACGCCGTCATAGGAGCGGACCAAAGTCCACAGACTGTCAAAGGATATTTCCGTTGCGTTAATCAGCAAATTGGGCTCTGAGGCGCACACCTGGTCCCTGTCATCGTAAATCTGCTGTTTTCCGAATATCTCTTCCCTGTTAGGAAATTTAATCAGTTTACCATAAACATAGGCATCAAAATCAAGTGCCTTCTCCAACGTAGGGAAAAGGCACACTGCATGGACTTCCTCGGACGTATTGATTTCCATGCCGGGCACTGCCAGCACGCCGTACTCTGCGGCCGCGGCCATGAAAGCCGGACAGTTGCGGCATGTGTTATGGTCTGTAAGGGCCACCACGTCCAATCCTTTTAGAGCCGCCATGCCCGCAATGTTGGCAGGCGTCATATCATCATCCCCGCAGGGCGACAGGCAGGAATGGATATGCAGGTCATAAGCCAGGTTCATCATGACAGCATACCATGAATCTTAAGGGCCGCTTCAAAGACAGGCATATCTGTGGACAGCACGGTTATCTCCTGGTCAAGGGCCTTCTTCCTGGCGGCGTCATCCAGAACCGCGCCTTCCGCCAGAATGACACAGGCCGTATCTGTCAGGGCTGCCACCGCCAGTGTATTCATGTTGGCCATGACGGTCACCCACGCGCAGCCCGCCGGGGCGCGGCCCATGGCAATGCTCAGCAGGTCGCAGCAAAACGGAACCGTAATCTGCCGGTCCAGGCTGTCACCCAGGTTCACCACGCCGAATATCTGTTTGTCAATCAATTCCTGAACTGTCATAACATCCTCCTCTGCTCACAAAGCGTCGTCATTTCCGGAACTCCGGCCGGCGGCGCTTTCACTCTTCATCCTCATCCTTCTTATCCAGCACGGACATCTCGTCCGAGATTCTCTGTATGTATCCCTTCAGAATGCGCAGTGTCTCCTGGCCTCCTCTGTCTCCGTTATGCAGGTCGTCTGCCAGCACAGCCACTTCCTCGGACAGCTTGTGGAGATTTTCCCGCAGGTAGTAAACACAGTCCGTCTCATTGGCGTCCCCCCTGACAATATCCTCTGCCAGGGCCTTACAGGTAGGCGCTCCGCAGGAACCGCAGTCCAGCCCCGGAAACTTTTTCATGAGGCGCTCCACCTGGTTCAGCCTGGAAAAGCTCTCCATCATATTATTGCCCAGGCGGAAAACCGGCTCATACTGGACGCCGGTGGTCCATCTGATTACATTCTCTTCGCTCTCATGCATGTGGCTCCTGGCCACAGGCATGTATTTGCGCAGGCGTTTCAGCTTGACCTCTGCCACATAGGGATTTTCCACAGTCAGGACACCGCCCACACATCCGCCGTTGCAGGCGTTCAGCTCCACAAACCGGAGATTGGTAAACTTCTGGTCCTCCATGTCCTCCAGCACGCGAATCACATTCTCAATGCCGTCCGCTGCCAGGTAATTTTCCGTAAAAAGGCCGCTGGCCTCTCCTCCGCTGTGTCCCCAGCTGATTCCAATTTTCCCTGATGTACCGATGACAGGATAATCCTCTCCCACCACGGTCTTCATACAGGCCAGCAGCTTGGGATACACGTCCTTGATAGCCAGCACCTGGTCAATCTCGCTCTTTTCTGTTCCCAGAGGCGACTTTACATAGGTCACTTTGGAGGGACAGGGGGAAATGAACATAATACCAATCTCTTCCCTCGGAAGCCCCGTGTCCTCCATGGCCTTTCTGACAGCCAGAACAGCAGCCACCTCCACCGGCGGATTGATGGGAAGGAGATGGGGAATCAGGTTCGGGAAACGGACCCGGATCAGACGCACCACAGACGGACATGCCGTACTGATGAGAGGCAGCTGTTCCTCATGCTCCGATATGTACTGCCTGGTAGCCTCGCTGACAAGCTCCGCGGCGGCGCTGACCTCAAACACATCGTCAAAGCCCATAAGCAGCAGCGCGTTTAGCACAATGTTCACATCATCCAGATTATTAAACTGGCTGTACAAGGACGGGGCAGGAAGCGCCACCGTATATTTATACTTCTTCATCACATCCAGCTTATCATAGGTCGCAAGCTTTGCATGGTGGGGGCAAACCCGGATGCACTCACCGCAGTCAATGCAGAATTTGTTATTGATACTGGCTTTGCCGCCCCGCACCCGGATGGCCTCCGTAGGACATCGCTTGATACAGTTGATACAGCCCTTGCACAGGGATTCATCCAGCCTTACGGAATGATAAAATTTATCCATTTTACCACCTCATTCTTTCATTCTCGCATACTACAGATTCACCACCATGGTGATTGTGGTGCCCTCACCGATTCTGGTGTCAATATCCATGGAATCAGAGTATTTCTTCATATTCGGCAGACCCATGCCTGCCCCAAATCCCAGGGAACGTATTTCATCCGGCGCAGTGGAATAACCTGCCTGCATGGCAAGCTTAACATCCGGTATACCGGGGCCCACGTCTGCCAGTATCATTTTAATTTTCTCCGGCGTTATCTCCACGGTAATGACGCCCCCTTTGGCATGGATTACCATGTTGATTTCCCCTTCATACATAGCTATGGCCACCTTGCGTATGGCATCGGGACTCACACCCATCTGTTTCAGTTTTCGTTTCACATCGCTGCTGGCCTCACCTGCCCTTGTGAAGTCATCTGCCGATATGTCATATGTTAATACAATTGCTTCCTCCATAATTGGTTCCCTTCATTAATTATATATATTTTCTCCCAGTCTCAACCGGAACGCGCTGAATCATTCCGGCACACACTGAATCAGACACCGGGAGCATCAGATAGCCCCTCCGTGCAGTCCTGCCTGATAAAGCATACCGCAGGCAGAGAACATGCGGTGGCCCGTTGCCATGACCACAAGCCCCCGGTCCCTGGCCATCTCCAACATGGATTCATCCGGTTTCTTTCCTCTAACAAAAATGATACAGACAATGTCTAACATCTCCGCTGTCCGGATAACCTGCGGATTACACAGACCTGTCAGAAGTACGGAGTGGTCTTTGGAAAATGCCAGTACATCGCTCATCATATCCGAACCGCAGGCCGACTTTACCTCCCGATCCAGGAACTCTTCTCCAGCCAGGACCCTGGCCCCTAATACGTCTTTTACATCCCTAACCGTCATACCCTCTTCTCTCCTCACTATCATTACTTGTCAATTGTACACATTTCCGTACATTATAGCATACCATCCATTTTGTGTGTTTTCAATATAATTCCGTTTTTTTACATGTTTTTTATCGTTAGAATTTTCACATTAATAGTAGATTTTTTTTCCTATACGTGATAAAATATTGATACATTGCACAATGTACAACTAGTGAGGAGGTAATAAAAAGATGGCTTGCAAAAAACAAACTGTTCCCTTTAAGGGGACACCTGAGCAGGAAGCAGCGCTGAAATCAGCGATTGCCGAGCTGGGTGACCAGCCGGGCGCGCTGATGCCGGTTATGCAGAAGGCCCAGGAGATTTATGGTTATCTTCCTATCGAAGTGCAGACCATGATATCAGACGAGATGGGTATTCCGCTGGAAAAAGTCTACGGAGTATCCACATTTTATGCCCAGTTCGCGTTACAGCCAAAGGGTAAGTACAAGATATCTGTCTGTCTCGGTACCGCATGTTACGTAAAAGGTTCCGGCGAAATCTTCAGGAAACTGGAAGAATTGCTGGGCATCACCAATGGTGAGTGCACAGCAGATGGCAAATTCTCCCTGGACTCCTGCCGATGCGTTGGCGCCTGCGGACTTGCGCCCGTCATGATGATTAACGGCGAGGTATACGGAAGGCTTACTGTCGATGACATACCAGGCATTTTAGCCAAGTACAACTAAGCCTATGATGACAGAGATTTCCCTGAATGTATTGGATGTATCGGAGAATTCCACACGGGCAGGCGCCTCGCTTGTGACCATCCTGGTGACCGCTGATACAAGCGCTGACAAGCTGACCATTGTCATAGCTGACAACGGATGCGGGATGACCCCTGAACAGGCAGCCCATGTAACGGATCCTTTCTTTACCACCAGGACCACCAGGAAGGTCGGACTTGGGATTCCATTTTTCAAATATGCCGCGGAAAGTACCGGCGGCAGCTTCCATATTGAATCGGAACCAGGTAAGGGAACCACCGTGACAGCAGTCTTTGGACTGTCCCATATTGACAGGATGCCTTTGGGCGACATGAACGCCACCATACACAACTTAATCGTATATCATCCTGATACGGATTTTCTTTATACCTATACATACAACGATGCATCATTTACCCTGGATACCAGGGAGATGAGGGAGATTCTGGGAGGAATCCCGCTCAACACCCCCGAAGTGTCCGCTTACATAATGGAATATCTGAAAGAAAATCAACAGGAAACTGACGGAGGTGCCCTGATTTAAAAGGGTATCGTCAAACATGACATGTTTCGCACGTAAGCGCCTGAAAGACAGGCGCCAGGTGCTCATAACGAGCCACTCCACTAGGTTCGTGAAACACCTCACCAAGTGGAGATGACATGTATCGCACGTAAGCGGCCAAAAGACGGCCGCCAAGTGCTCATAACGAGGAGGATAATCGCACATGAAAACTCTTGCTGAATTACAGGCAATCAGAGAAAAGATGCAGAGCCAGGTCAATATGCGTGCCGAAGACCACGATCATATCCGTGTGGTTGTAGGTATGGCTACCTGCGGTATCGCTGCCGGCGCCAGGCCGGTTCTGAATACGCTTGCTGACGAAGTCCAGAAAAGAGGACTTACCAATAAAATTTCTGTTACCCAGACAGGCTGTATCGGCTTATGCCAGTATGAACCCATTGTGGAAGTTACGGAGCCTGGCAAGGATAAGATTACTTATGTGAAAATGAATGCCGACAAAGCCCTGGAAGTGGTGGAACGCCACTTGGTTGGCGGCCATCCCGTGGAGAAGTACACCATGGGCGCTGCAGGTCTTAAATAAAGGAGGAAAGTACGATGTATCGTTCACACGTATTAGTCTGCGGTGGTACCGGATGTACTTCTTCCGGCAGCCCGAAGATTATGGAAGCTTTAAAATATGAAATTAAGCGTCAGGGACTGGAAGAGGAAGTGGCTGTTGTAGAGACAGGCTGCCACGGACTCTGTGCCTTAGGCCCTATCATGATTGTATATCCCGATGCCACCTTCTACTCCATGGTGCAGGTAAACGACATTCCTGAGATTGTTTCCGAGCACCTGTTAAAGGGCCGTGTGGTGACACGTCTTCTGTACCAGGAGACCGTAAGCCCAACCGGCGGCATCAAAGCGCTGATTGACACTGACTTTTATAAAAAACAGCACCGTATCGCCCTGCGCAACTGCGGTGTCATCAATCCTGAAAACATTGAGGAATACATAGGTACAGGCGGATACCAGGCACTGGGCAAGGTGCTCACGGAGATGACTCCGGACGATGTAATCCAGACCCTTCTGGATGCCGGACTCAGGGGCCGCGGCGGCGCGGGTTTCCCAACCGGTCTTAAGTGGAAGCTCTGTAAGCAGAACGACGCAGACCAGAAATATGTGTGCTGCAACGCCGACGAGGGCGACCCCGGCGCATTCATGGACCGTTCCGTGCTGGAGGGCGATCCTCATGCCCTTTTGGAGGCAATGGCTATTGCGGGTTACGCAATCGGATCCAACCAGGGCTATATTTATGTCCGCGCCGAGTACCCCATCGCTGTGGAGCGTCTGAAAATAGCAATTCAGCAGGCCCGTGAAATGGAACTCTTAGGCAAAAACATTTTCGGAACCGGCTTTGACTTTGACATCGACCTGCGCCTGGGTGCAGGAGCTTTCGTCTGCGGCGAGGAAACCGCTCTTATGACCTCCATCGAGGGCAAGCGCGGCGAGCCCAGGCCAAGGCCTCCATTCCCTGCGCAGAAGGGTCTGTTCGGCAAACCAAGTATCTTAAATAACGTAGAGACCTACGCAAACATTCCTCAGATTATCCTGAACGGTCCTGAGTGGTTTGCTTCCATGGGTACTGAGAAGTCCAAAGGAACCAAGGTATTCGCACTGGGCGGCAAGATTAACAACACCGGTCTGGTGGAGGTTCCCATGGGCACCACCCTGCGCACCGTTATAGAAGAAATCGGCGGAGGAATTCCAAACGGCAAGAAATTCAAGGCAGCACAGACCGGCGGACCTTCCGGCGGATGTATCCCTGCCGAGCATTTTGATATTCCCATTGACTACGACAACCTGATTTCCATTGGTTCCATGATGGGTTCCGGCGGTCTGATTGTTATGGACGAAGATGACTGTATGGTGGACATCGCCAAATTCTTCCTGGAATTCACCGTGGAGGAGTCCTGCGGCAAGTGTACCGCATGCCGTATCGGAACCAAGCGCATGGTGGAAATCCTGACCAAGATTACAAAAGGCCAGGCTGTAATGGAAGACCTGGATAAGTTAGAGGAGCTCTGCCACTATGTAAAGGCCAACTCACTGTGCGGCCTGGGCCAGACAGCTCCCAACCCTGTACTCTCCACCCTTCATTTCTTCCGCGACGAGTACGAAGCACACATCAAGGAAAAACGCTGTCCGGCAGGTGTATGTAAGGCGCTTCTCTCCTTCAACATCGACCGTGACAAGTGCCGCGGATGTACGCTGTGTGCCCGCAACTGTCCTGCCGGAGCAATCGTGGGCTCTGTCAAGAATCCGCATGTCATTGACCAGAACAAGTGTATCAAGTGCGGCGCTTGTATGGAAAAATGTAAATTCGGCGCTATCTACAAGAAATAATGAGGGAGGGAATATACGATGGAGACAATTAATCTTAAAATCAACGGCATTGCAGTCGAAGCTCCCAAGGGTTCCACAATCCTGGAGGCAGCAAGACTGGCACATATCGAGATTCCTACTCTGTGTTTCTTAAAGGAAATCAATGAGATCGGTGCCTGCCGTATCTGTATAGTAGAATTAAAAAACGGAAAGCTGGTAACTTCCTGTGTCTATCCCGCTGAGGAGGGCATGGAGGTATATACCAATACACCTAAGGTTCTGGATTCCAGGAAAAAGACATTACAGCTCCTGTTATCCAACCACAACCGTTCCTGCCTGTCCTGTGTCCGCAGCGGACACTGCGAGCTCCAGGAGCTGGCCCATGAGCTGGGCGTGGACGACGAGGGATATTATGACGGCGAGATTACCCCGTCTGAAATTGATACCTCTGCCGCCCACATGATCCGCGACAACAGCAAATGTATCCTCTGCCGCCGCTGTGTGGCTGTCTGCGAGAACGTACAGGGCATCGGCGTCATCGGCGCCAACAACCGCGGGTTCTCCACCTCCATAGGTTCTGCCTTTGAGATGGGTCTGGGAGAAACCTCCTGCGTATCCTGCGGACAGTGTATCGCAGTATGTCCAACCGGAGCACTGACCGAGAAGGATTACACCGCAGATGTATTTGCAGCCATTGCAGACCCGAAGAAGCATGTAATCGTTCAGACCGCTCCCGCTGTACGCGCAGGACTGGGCGAGGAATTCGGGCTTCCTATCGGCACGGATGTGGAAGGCAAGATGGCCGCAGCCCTGCGCCGTCTGGGCTTTGACAAAGTTTTTGACACCAATTTCTCCGCAGACCTTACCATCATGGAGGAGGCACACGAATTCATTGACCGTGTACAGAACGGAGGCGTACTGCCTCTCATCACCTCCTGCTCACCTGGATGGGTTAAATACTGCGAGCACTATTTCCCGGACATGACAGAGAACCTGTCGTCCTGTAAATCTCCTCAGCAGATGTTTGGCGCTATTGCCAAGTCCTACTATGCCGAGAAGGCTGGAATTGATCCAAAGGACATCGTAAGTGTCAGCGTAATGCCATGTACCGCCAAGAAGTTTGAGATTGGCCGTGAGGACGAGGATGCCAACGGAATGCCGGATGTGGACATCTCCATCACTACCAGGGAGCTGGCCCGCATGATCAAAAAGGCAGGTATCAAGTTCTTAGACCTGCCGGATGAGGAATTTGACGCACCATTGGGCCTTGGAACCGGAGCAGCCGTTATCTTCGGCGCTACGGGCGGCGTAATGGAAGCAGCACTGAGAACTGCCGTGGAAACCCTGACCGGCGAAGAGCTGCCCAAGCCGGACTTCACAGAAGTCCGCGGCACAAAGGGAATCAAGGAAGCAGCCTACAATGTGGCAGGCATGGAAGTAAAGATTGCGGTAGCCTCCGGCCTGGGCAATGCCAGGGAGCTGTTAAATAAGGTTGAATCCGGAGAAGCCAACTATCACTTCATCGAAATCATGGGATGCCCCGGCGGCTGTGTAAACGGCGGCGGACAGCCCCAGCAGCCCGGACACGTACGCAACACCACGGATATCCGCGGCCTGCGCGCAAAGGTGCTCTATGATATAGATACAGCCAACCCAATCCGTAAGTCCCATGAGAATCCTGCTATTAAGGAGCTCTACGCCACTTATCTGGGAGAGCCCGGAAGCGAGAAGGCTCACCACCTGCTCCACACCACTTATGTGAAGAGGAGTATTAACCAGCACTAAGCACCATACCGTAATCCACATGTAATAATCACGTATATTCCGTAAAGACAGATTTTCAATGGTTTTTGCAAGCAATGTACATATATGCAAAACAGCGGACCGCAGGCTTGCCCCTGCATCCGCTGTTTTGCTACATTCCAGGAGGATACCATGACAGCACGTCAGAAACGGATTTGGGATTTACTGGCAGAACACGACTGCCTGACATCCCAACAGATTGCCGCCCTTCTGCACATCAGTGACAGGACAGTTAGAAGCGATATCAAGGAAATCAACGGGGAGCACACCTCTGAGGTCATCCGCTCCAAAAAAGGACAGGGATACTTCATAGACGCCGGACAGCCTGAAAAAAACGTCCCCGCCTCAAAAACCCCACGTCCGGAAGACGATCTGGAATGGGCCATTATCCGGCAGGTTCTATTCTGCCGTGAAACGCCCTATCTGGAACTGGCGGAAGAACTATTCATCAGCGATACACTGCTCTCTAAAATCGTGTCCGAGCTGAACCGGAACATAACCAGGCGGCACAGCCTGCCCGCCATCCTCAAACAAAACTGCATCCTCTCCCTGGCTGCCTCAGAAGAAGAAAAGCGTTCCTACTACACGCTCTATATCATGAACCGGAATGTTAACCATTATTTTGACATGGAACAATTCCAGCCCTTTTTTGACATTGTTGATTTAAAGGAGCTGAAGGAACTTATGTTCCGTGAACTGGACCTGCTTAGCCTGCATCTTTATGACACTACTATCGTCCGCCTGATAATAGACACTGCCGTCATGGCGGAACGGGCTGTATGCGGCTTTTTCATGCCTGAAACGCCTTCTGTCATGCACGAAACACCCTATGGCAAATCATCCGAAGAAGGCGCCTTAAGCACGGGCAGACACTTTTTAGAAGAACTGGGTTCCCGGCTTTTTATTTCCTTTCCCCCATCAGAATATGAGTATTTTTTCCGGCTCTTCCAAAATGATTTTTATTATGTAAGGGAGCAGCCCGACAGCCAGGCTGAAAGCCTGCTGGAGAAAATACTAATAGAAATCAATGTGGAATATGGCTTTGACTTTACCATTGACAAGAACTTCTGCCACGAAATGACAGAACAGCTCCACGGAGCCCTGGAACGGAGACGGCACAGACAGCACGTCATCAATCCTGTCCTATCCACCATCAAGTCCAAATATCCCTTAGAATATGATATCGCCATCTTTTTTGCAGACCGTTTTAAAAATCTCTCAGGCCTATCCCTGAGCGAAGACGAAATCAGCCTGTTTGCCATCCACTTCATAAGGGCCATGGAGACAAACCTCGGAAGGACAGAGCAAAGGGTGGGGCTGATTAATCCATATGGAAAACAGATTAAGGAGCTCATGGTCAAACGCCTGGGGGATATGGGAGAGTGCCGTTTTCAGATTGCCTATACCTGGTCTGTCTTTGATTATCCCCATGAAATGCCCAAGGATATCCTGGCTGTCCTCACCACGGTTCCCCTGCCCGTCCAGCCCGCAGATGTACCGGTAATCCTGTGCAGGAACTTTCTGAACTATCATGAAAAGGAAAAACTGCTCACCGTTGTCAGAGACAGCGAGGTCAACAGCATACGAACCTATTTTAGGACGCTGTTCAAACCGTCCCTGTTCTTCACCGACATGGAGTTCGATTCCCGCCGTAGCGCCGTTGCCTTTCTGTGCGGAAAACTCCGGGAACAGGGCTATGTGGGACCCGGTTTCCTGGAAAGCGTCTTGCAGCGCGAATCCATTGCTCCCACTGCCTTTGAGCCGGGTTTCGCCTTTGCCCATGCCATGGAAAACAACGCGAAACGGACCGCGGTCTGTGTATGTGTGTTGAAAAACAAGCTTCCCTGGGGAGAATACAATGTGAAGATCATCTTTCTTTTTGCCCTGGCGCCAACCTGGAACCATACCATTATTCCCATCTATAATGTGATGATTGATAATCTGTTTAAGACCAATACCATTTACAAACTGGCAAAGATCAGGGATTGCCGTCAGTTTATGGATTTGTTGATTTAACGGAATAGATATAAAGCAGAAACAGCCTGGCGGGTAATGTGTCTGACCCGCCAGGCTGTTATTTTCAATGTGTTTTGTACATCTCCACCATTTCCTTTGCCAGAGCCAATGTGATTTCAGCCCCCATCATAATATCCTCGCTGTGAATCATGATAAGTCCTATTTTATCCAACTCCCCGCTGGCATCCATCGTAATCAGCCTGGTATGTACATGGTGGGCTTCTTTCATCTTCTCCCCGGCAGCCGCCAGATGTTCCCCGGCCTCGTCAAACCTGCTGTTTCTGGCAGCGGCCAGGGCAGCCATGGACTCGCTCCTGGCCTCTCCCGCATTACTGATAATCTGCAGGCATATCAGTTCCATATCCTCCATCACGCTTCCCCCAATTCTTTCTTAACCTGATTTAATACCTTCTCCCCATTCATTGTACCGTATGACACAGGATCAATGCTTGTCACCGGACAGGCCACCTGCTTCTTTACGGTCTCCATCTGGAATCGCACCTGGGGGCCTAAGAGAATCAGGTCGGCCTCAGCTCCAACTGCTTCCGCGTCGGAAACAGGGGCAGCCGAAATCTCACATGCAAAGTCCTGCGCCTCTGCTGCTGCTTTCATTTTCTTCACAAGGATTCCGGTGGATAAACCGCCATTGCACAATAATACGATTCGTTTCATATTTTTAAATCCTCCTTCTTTTGATTGATATTATATTTATAGTTTAAATGTCCTCTTCCCCGCTCTCCAGCTTAACCAGATTCTTCTCATAAATCTTAAAAAACGGGAAATACACCAGCCCGTCAACCACAATCAGCACCAGGATAAGCAGCGGCGCTTTCCAGTCCATGGTTGAGAAAAATGCTCCGATGACAGAAGGCATCTGCCAGGACAGCATGGCAAAGCTCTTTCCAATCAGGCCAACCTGCATGGTCAGATACGCAGCCGTACCGTTGATGACCGAAGTCAGCAGGAAGGGAACAAAAAATACCGGATTCAGCATAAGGGGCAGACCAAAGATAACAGGTTCCGAGATATTGAAAAATGCAGGCACAATTCCCAGCCTTCCAATGGTCTTTAACTGTTTTGATTTTGAAAAACACAGCAGTGCCGTCAATGCCAGCACGGATCCACATCCTCCAATCACCACAAAATATACCCAGAATGGTGTGGTAAATATGGATGGAAGGGCCTGCCCGGCTGCATGGGCAGCCGCGTTTATGGATAAATTGCCGTCGCGGATAGGCGCAAGCACACCTGAAAGGGCAGCGTCATGGATGCCGAAGAACCAGAAAATATGTACCATCAGTGTAATGATAATGGTAAAACCAACACTGTCCGCTGCTGTCAGGGACGGGGAAATGGCATCGTATATCAGCTTTGGCAGCGTGGTTCCTGCCTTATTCATTATGGCGTACAATGCTATATAAATTACCATCAGCACCGCCCCCGGCACGATGGAGGCAAATACATCCGAGAGGGAAGCCGGCACCGTATCTGGCAGGGAAATTTTTCCAAAATCCCGTTTTCTCATGTAACAGTATAAATCCGCGGTCAGAATGGATATGAACATGGCCGGAATCAATCCCTTGCCGTCCATATAGGACAGCTCCGCCATTTTTCCGTCCCATCCCAGGGACATAGGCTCCACAATAAGCATCAGAAAGCCGCAGACACCTAAAAGAATAGGCAGAAACGACTCTATCTTCCGGCTCTTGCACAGGAAATGAATGATTCCGATGCAGATATAAAGGGACATGGCCCCCAAGGTCAGTGCGTTAATCCAGGAGAAAATCATGCTGTTGCTCTCCACGAACCTGGCCCAGGCCAGGGTGATTCCTGTTCCGGCCGCGTCCACGGAGGGAGCAGAGCTCAGTACAGCTGCAATACCTCCTGTAAAGGTGATGGGCAGAAGGGACATAAAGGCGTCCCGGATTGCCCGCAGGTGTATCTCATTCCCCAGCTTGTTGGCAAGAGGCATCACATATTTTTCCATTGAAACGCTCATACTCTGTATATTCATATAACACTCCCCCATTATTTTTCTGTAATATGTTTTCCATCCGTTTCAATTACATCCTTGTACCAGTAGTAGCTTTTTTTCGGTCTCCGCTCCAGGCCGTTTTCATAATCAATGGCAACCAGGCCATAGCGCTTCTCAGTTCCATTTTTCCATGAATACAAATCAAACGGCGACCAGGCATAGTACCCCCTCACATCGCAGCCTCCCTCTTTGGCTTTTAACACCGCCGCAATATGCATGTCCATAAACTCAATCCTGTCATCATCCTCCACCTGGTTCACTGATGTGTCCTCATAGAGTCCGATACCATTTTCCGTGATATAGATGGGCAGATGGTATTTATTCCATACCTGTCGTATCCCCTCATACAGCCCCTCGGGAAATATCTCAGTATCCCACTCAGTATAGCGGCTGCTCTCCGGCCTTACCTGCTCAAACCAGCCCTTAATAATGGTCTGCGAGGTTCCCTTTGCCTTCTTTCCCTGGTTATTGACAATCAGGGTTGTCTCCCCGCTCTCATAAGGTTTCACCATGACCCTGGCATAGTAGTTCAGCCCAAGATAGTCCACCCTGTTCCGGCGGATGACAGCCAAGTCCTCCGGAGTCATCATGGACAGGTCGCAGGTCTTTTTAAGCTCTCCCAGCAAATCTCCCGGAATCTCCCCAATGGCTGCCGTATCCAATATCCAGTTATTATAGAAATTATCGGCAAATCTCCTGGCTATGGCCGATTCCACGCTTGTGTCCGTGGTATAGACAGGAGAAAAGCTGTGCACAATTCCAATCTGTCCGTCATATCCGCCCGTCCTGAACGCCTCCACAGCCATGGCCGAGGCCAGCATCATATAGTAGGATGCAGTGACAGTCTCCTGGATGTCCTGATGTCCCGGAGGATAATTGCCAATCAGATAACCGCTGTTGGTATAATATCTTGGTTCATTAAAGGTTGCCCACAGCTTTACCCGGTCCCCAAACCGTTCAAAGCATACCTTTGCATAGTGGGTGTAGGCCACACACGTATCACGGTTCAGCCATCCTCCCTTTTCCTCCAGGTATTGGGGCAGGTCCCAGTGAAAAATAGTTACCATGGGTGTGATTCCATATTCCAGACAGGCGTCAATGAGCCGGTTGTAAAAATCAACGCCCTCCTGGTTCACTTCCCCTTCCCTGTTTTTGATAATTCTGGGCCAGGCCAGTGAAAAGCGGTAGCTGTTCTGTCCCCCTTCCTTCATCATGCGTATGTCTTCCCTGAAGCGGTGGTAATGGTCGCTGGCCACGTCCCCGTTTTCCAGATGGTTTTCGTGCAAATACACATCCCACATGGATTCCACTCTTCCGCCTTCCTGCCAGCCTCCCTCGCATTGGTAGGAGGCCGTTGCTCCTCCCCATAAAAAATCGTTCACGTTTAATCCCTCCTGTCTTTTATGAACTCATTATAACAAGTCGGGATAAAAAGATAAAATTTGATTTTTCCGCTGCATAGAGGAAAAAACGAGGGAAAATAACGGGTACAGAATTCAGGCAGAACAAAACATTGGCAGAACAAAGCCTGAGCGCAGAATAAAAGAAGCAGATGCAATGGCCACTCCTGCATCCGCTTCCGGCTGAATCACTGATTCAACCCCTGTTTTTTTATGCTATTGTCTTCTAAACCACGGTCTCTCTCCTGCCGTTTTCTCATCCTGTCATGCTCCCAGGGCTTAAAAACGCGGTCCAGAGCCAGGCATATGACGCCAACCATCAGAAGCAGGTAAACCCATACACTCCGTACACCGTGTTCCGCCAGTCTCCACACAATGAAGATGCATACAAATGCCAGGGGAAACAGGCAGCGCCTTAACGTCTCATTCTTCAGCCAATGGTTCATATGGTTCCTGCTCATTCAAATACCGTCTGCTCTTCAATATCCGTGGACAATGCCTCAAACACCTCCACTAAATATCCCATCCGATGTCCCTTGCCCGCAGCCCATCAGACTCCCAGCCTTTTAAACATCTTGTCTCTGTATTCCTTGTCCTTTAACACTTTTTCCGCGTCATCATACCGCTTTTCATTCATAAGAAGAAGCGTAAACCTGCTAAGCCTTTCCACCCCTTATTCCACGCCCCGCTCCATTCCTTTTTTCTCTCCATCCTCAAAAAACATCTGTCCCAGTATTGTCATTCCTATCTTCTCCTTTACATCCATTAGCTGGTTCCGATCCAGAAATTTAACTGCCAATGCGTACTGCACGGACTGCATTCTCTTGACGTCCTCTTCCTTCATATCCAATCCCGGACTCTCCAGTATATCCATGCCGCGGCAGATGCGTTCGCTGATTTCCATTGATGTACACAGCACTAATGTTGCAGCCGTCACCTTGTAAATCATGCCTATATATGCCTCGTACTCACGAAAACGCCGCAAATCACGTTCCGTTATGCTGTCACTCTCAAATTTCAGATGTATCCATGATCCACCCATTCAGCCTCCTGTTCCGGCAAACCATACAGGAACCTACCTTCACTATACTTAATATCACCCTGCCGGACAAGGGCGCCCTGCCTGATATCACACAATTTATAGTTACTTATTTTACTTGATTCGTTGGATTTTACACCCGGTACAGCGGGCAGATTTTTACATAGATACTACGTAATTTGATTTTGACAGAATTCTGTTATCAGAACTTAGATTTTTATTCTTATACAATTATGGCGGCGGTCCCTCATATGCGTTGGCGCGTTGGCGCCCCGGCATCTGGTTTTTTTATATAGCATGTGGGGATGCCTATTGCAAGCTCAAAATAGAAATTTATCCATACCCCCAGCCGCAAAAAACTTCCTTTTCAAACAGCAGCGGCCGGGAAATGAATCACATGGTTTCCCGGCCGCAGGCTGCTCTTTACTTAAACTCCAACCTCAAAGTCCAATCCTTCCCTCCGTCCATTCATCCGCTAAACCAGCTGGTTATATTTTCCCCGCTTCACATAGTGGGTATGCAGCAGATGGTGGGACAAATGTCCATTGGGTTCACCCAGATATTCGCTGTAGAGCTTCATCAAATCAGGGTTCTCATGGGATTTGCGCAGCACCTTGCGCTCATCCTCACTGTAGAGAGCGTTTGAACGTTTTTCACGGTAATTCTCCTCCGTGCATCTTGGCTGTCCGCCGCCGTTTATGCAGCCTCCCGGACATCCCATTACCTCTATGAAATGATAGGGCGATGTGCCTGCCGCCACCTCATCCATAAGCATGGAGGCGCCTTCCAGTCCGCTGGTTACCGCCACATTCACGGTTACTCCCTTTAAATGTTCGTATGCAGGAAGCGTATCCTCAATTGTGATGGAGGCTGTCTTTACCTGTTCCAGTCCCACTATAGGCGCCACATGCAGCTTGTCAAAGGGAAGTTCCTTTCCGGTCACCACTTCGTATACCGTACGCAGGGCTGCTTCCATAACGCCTCCGGTTACGCCAAATATATCAGCTGCTCCTGTTCCCAGTCCCAGAGGCGCGTCAAACTCACCCTCCGGAAGATTCACAAAATCAATGCCTGCCGTCTTTATCATACGGGCCAGCTCCCTGGTGGTCAGTACGGCGTCCACATCGCGGTTGCCGTCCACTTCCATTTCCGGGCGCTGTATTTCATACTTCTTGGCTGTACAGGGCATGACAGATACCACAAACATGTTTTCCGGTGCGGTTGCGGTGCGCTCTGCATAGAAGGATTTCACCACGGCGCCCAGCATGGTATGGGGACTCTTGCAGGTGGACAGATGGTCTAACTCCTCCGGGAACTGATGCTCAATATGCTTGATCCAGCCAGGAGAACAGCTGGTAATCATAGGAAATACCGCCTTTTCCTTTTGGGACTCATCCCCCTTCAGAGCTGCGTTCAGGCGGCCTAAAAGTTCAGTTCCCTCCTCCAATATGGTAAGGTCGGCGGAAAACAGGGTGTCAAACACATCGTCAAACCCGATTTCGTGAAGAGCCGTTGCCATTTTCCCGGTGACAGGGGTTCCCACCGGCAGGCCGAACTCTTCACCCAGGGCAGCCCTCACTGCCGGGGCCACCTGGACCACCACTCTCTTTTCAGGGTCAGCCAGTGCCCGCCACACCGGTGCAAGGCCGTCTGTCTCCTTCAAGGCTCCGGTGGGGCAGACCACAGTACACTGGCCGCACATGGCGCAGGCTGTGGAGTTAAGAGGCAGCCCCATGGCCGGGCTTACCACCGTATCAAATCCGCGGTTCTGGGCCTGGATCGCTCCCACCTTCTGAATCTGGGTGCACACAGTGACACACCTCCGGCAGAGAACGCATTTGCTGGTATCCCTTGTGATGGACGGGGAAATATCCACCATGGGCTTGGTCATGGCTCCCTCAAACCGGCTCTCGCCGACTCCCAGCTCATAGCCCAGCTCCTGAAGCTCACAGTTGGTATTCCTGCTGCAGTTGAGACAATCCTTTGGATGGTTGGACAGCAGCAGCTCATACAGTACCTTTCTGGCAGCCAGCACCTTGGGAGAATGGGTTCTTATGACCATTCCCTCCCTTACCTTAGCCATGCAGGAGGCCTGAAGATTCTTCATTCCCTCCACTTCCACAACACAGATACGGCAGGAGCCGTACTGATGGACATTCTTCATATGGCACAGACTGGGAATCCTGATTCCCGCTGTCTCAGCCGCTTCCATAATGGTGGAGCCCTCTGAAACCTCCACCGGTTTTCCATTTATCGTTACATGTATCATAATCTACCTCCTATCTCCTGTCGCAGTGCAGGCACCTGAGAGCCTCGCCCATGGCATCCAGCTTGTGGAATCCGCAGTTCACTTCCCTGAAATTGTCCTTGCGCTCCTCCACAGACAGACACCTGGTCGGGAAACGCTTATGAGGTTCATTGACTTCAATATCCGCTATCTCAGGTATATCAAACCACTCGCCCATATTCAGCTCGCCCTTGCCTCCAAGGTACTGATCAATCTTCATGGCAGCTTTCTTGCCGTCCGCAATGGCGTGAATCACAACATTGGCGCCCCATGGGCTTACATCGCCTCCTGCAAACACGCCTGACTCTCCTGTCTCAGATGTAAACCTGCCGATATCCAGCTTACCGTTCTTAGCCACCTCCACATGAGTGGTGCGGTAAACCTGATGATCCACATCCTGGTTGATGGCTGTAACGATGCCGTCGCACTCCAGGAAAAAGTCAGAATCCGGAATATGAGCCGTACGCCTGCGCCCGTCGCTTCCATAATCAGTCTCTTTCCTGCGGACCAGGTGAATACCTGTCACTTTTCCATCGGCTCCCAGGAATTCCACCGGTGACGCCATGGCGATCAGCTTCACGCCTTCTTCCCTGGCCTCGATGATTTCATCCTTTCCGGCAGGCATCTCCTTCTCAGACCTGCGGTAAATCACAGTTACTTCTGAGGTTCCCAGACGCACCGCGGTCCTGGCCACATCCATGGCCGTGCTGCCGCCGCCGATTACCACCAGCTTGTTGGGCACGGACATATCCCTCTTAAGGCCGATGCGCTTTAAGAATCCAAGCCCGCTTTCCACACCCTTAAGGTCCTCGCCCGGTACATCAAGCAGCCTGGATACCTGGGTTCCGGAAGCAATGTACACTGCGTCCGACTGTTTCTTCATATCCTCAAAGGTAATGTCAGATCCTATCCTGGTATTCAGGTGAATCTGCACACCGCTCCTCTCAATTGCATGAATCTCCTTCTGCAGCACGGCCTTTGGCAGACGGTACTCCGGAATGCCCCAGTACAGAACGCCGCCCGCCACGGACTCTGCCTCGTACACATGAACCTCATGGCCCATATTCGCCAGATAGTAAGCGCATGTAAGGCCTGAAGGACCTGCTCCGATAACGGATATGCGTTTTCCGGTAGCCGGTCTGGGTTCAACCAGAGGCACATTGTACTCATCCCGCAGCGCATAATCTCCGATGAAACGCTTCACACTGCAGATAGCCAGAGGCTCATCCACCTGGGCGCGCCGGCAATGGTCCTCACACGGATGGGTACAGACACGTCCGCACACAGCCGGGAACGGGTTATCCTGACGAATCAGGCGGTACGCGTCCTCGGTTCTGCCGGCTGCCAGCAGGGACATATATCCGGGTATGAATACATTGGCAGGACATGCATTGCGGCAGGGCGAGGTCTGAAGCTCGGCGCAGACGCCTGCGCTGCAATGCTTTTCATAGATGTGGGCCTCATATTCGCTGCGGAAATATTTGAGGGTGGACAGAACCGGATTGGGCGCCGTCTGCCCCAGGCCGCACATGGCTGTCTGCTGAATGGTTCCGGCCAGCTCCTCCAGAAGCTCCAGGTCCTCAGGCCGCCCCTTTCCCTCAGTGATGCGCTCCAGTATTTCCAGCATCCTTCTGGTGCCGTTGCGGCAGGGAAGGCATTTTCCGCAGGATTCATCGCAGATAAAGTCCATGAAATACCGCGCTGTATCCACCATACAGGTGTCCTCATTCATGACAATAAGTCCGCCGGAACCCATGATTGCCCCCAGACTGGACAGGGATTCATAATCCACAGGCGTGTTCAGATGTGTCTTGGTCAGACATCCGCCGGAGGGACCGCCGGACTGAATGGCCTTGAATTTTTTGCCCCCAATGATTCCGCCGCCAATCTTGTATATGATATCTCCCAGAATCGTACCCATGGGAACCTCGATAATACCTGCATTGACAATATCTCCCGCCAGGGCAAATACCTTTGTGCCCGCGCTCTTTTCCGTGCCGAATCCCCTGTACCACTGTGAGCCGTTCAGAATAATGGGCGCTGCATTTGCCAGGGTTTCCACATTGTTAATGATGGTGGGACTTTCAAACAAGCCCTTTTCAAAGGGGAACGGCGGCTTCTGCCTTGGCTCTCCCCTTTTTCCCTCGATGGACGCCAGAAGGGAGGTTTCCTCGCCGCAGACAAAGGCGCCTGCGCCGATACGGATTTCCAGGTCAAAGGAAAAACCGCTTCCCATCACATTCTCTCCCAGAATGCCCGCTTTCCTGGCCTGGTCAATGGCATTGCCCAGCCGCTCCACTGCTATGGGATACTCTGCCCTCACATATACATAACCCTTGGAGGCTCCAATGGCATATCCTCCTAACATCATGCCCTCGATAATGCTGTGCGGGTCGCCCTCCAGGATGCTTCTGTCCATAAATGCGCCGGGATCCCCCTCATCCGCATTGCAGACCATGAATTTGCGTCCGTCCTCAGACACAGCCTTCATACCTGCTTCCCACTTCACTCCGGTAGGGAATCCGGCGCCGCCGCGCCCTCTGAGGCCAGAAGCCTTCATCTCTTCCACCACCTGGGCCGGCGTCATCTCCGACAGCGCCCTTGCCAGGGCGCCGTATCCGTCCCTGGATATGTATGCCTCCAGGGAAGCATACTCCATGTGTCCGCAGTTTCTCAGCGCCACACGCACCTGGCCCTTGAAGAAGGGAATATCCTCCATCCTCGGCACATGGACCCCCTCGTCCTCATCAAAATATGTATATTCCTCGCACACCTCATCCTTCAGAAGATGCCTGGCTACCACGTCCTCTGCTTTTTCAGGATTCATCTTTGTGTAGAAGATTCCCTCCGGCTCAACCAAGATGACGGGACCCATGGCGCATGTACCCATACATCCGGTGACCATGACCTTAACCTCATCATCCAGCTTATATGTACTCACTGACTTTATAAGCGCATCCCTTACTTCCCCGCAGTTAGAGGATATGCACCCTGCTCCGCCGCACACCAGCACCTGACGCCGGTAGGACTTTTGCCGTCTCAGATATTCTTCTTTTATGCTTAATAAATCATCACGGTTTTTTACTGCATCCATTACTCCTGCCCCTCCTCTTCATAGTAGCGTTCCAGAATCTGTTCCAGTTTGTCAGGATTTACCTGTTTGTAAACCTGGTCGTCAATTGACATGGCCGGAGCCAGACCGCAGGCCCCGATACATCTGGCCACCTCAAAGGTAAACCTCCTGTCAGCCGTGGTCTCACCTATTTCCACATCCAGCAGTTCCTTTAACCGCTCTACGATTTTCTTGCCGCCCCTTACATAGCAGGCCGTCCCCAGACAGACACGTATGGTGTGTTCTCCTCTGGGCTGGGTAGAGAAAAATGAATAAAACGTCACTACCCCCGATACCTCTGCCAGACTGATGTCCAGAGCGTCCGCTATGACCTTCTGGACCTCCAGAGGCAGATAACCATATATTCCCTGCGCCATATGAAGGACCTGTATCAGACTTCCCTCTTTCCCCCTGTACTCTGCCGCCAACTCGCCAATCCGCTTTAACAGCGCTTCTTCACTGTGGTCACAGCAGCATGCATGTGTGTTTTCACCCATCACTTCATTCCTCCTTGTTATGAGCACTTACCGCCTGTTATACGGCGCTTGTGTGCAATACATGCCACTGGCACAAAAACGGCCGTCCCCTGACCGCTTTGCGCAGTGGCTCACCTCTAAAAGCGTTGCGCTGCTGGCCGGGCAGACAGCTGCAGTCTGTCTGTCGGCTCCCTCACCGCAGGTTTCCCCCATTGCGTCCGGAGGATTGTATTGTGAAAAATTATACAAAGTTAAGGCGGGAGCAACCTTACCGGTTACTCCCGCCAAAAAGACCCTGTATAACTTTTACTGACTTTTTAAAATTATCTCGTCTGCGGTATCGTAAATGACCGCGTCCGCTTTTAATTTTCATACCGCATCCTCCTGTCTTGAATTCAGGTAAAAATTAATATACCTAAAAATTTTTGTATATTCTAACTTTTTTTGTATTTTTTCCATAATATCACAAGGCCATTGTACTTGTCAATATACAATCTAATTTTTAACAATCTCCAAAGCAGCCCAACACTTACTAATTCCGTCTTTATATATCAGAAAATTTATTAATATTCTCCTACAAATTCTGTCGATTTTCAGAACCTCTATTCCTTGATTTTCCAGCATATGGTACAATAGTACCTATCAAATATAAAAAAATTTTACATGCAGAAAGGAGTCCTTATGTTCGATTTAGACTTTATTCTCACCTCACTGGGATTTATTGTCCCGGTCATTCTGGTCATCATCATCATTACCCAGGGATACGTCAAGGCGCCGCCGGACCACGCATACATCATATCCGGCCTGCGCAAGCAGCCAAGAGTGCTCATAGGACGGGCAGGCATCAAAATCCCGTTTTTTGAACAGCTGGATAAACTGTACCTTGGACAGATTACAGTGGACATCAAGACCGATGAATACATCCCAACCAACGATTTCATCAATGTTATGGTGGATGCGGTAGCCAAAATACGGGTGGCTGACGACGACGAACGGATGAAGCTGGCTATGAGGAACTTCCTGAACAAAGAGCCGGCAAACATTGCCGCCGACCTGCAGGACTCCCTTCAGGGCAACATGCGTGAGATTATCGGTACACTTACGCTGAGGGCCATTAACACGGACCGCGATTCCTTCTCTGACCAGGTTATGATTAAGGCCTCCAAGGACATGGAGAAGCTGGGTATTGACATCCTTTCCTGCAACATCCAGAACGTGACGGATGAACACGGACTCATCCAGGATCTTGGTATGGATAACACCTCCAAAATCCGCAAGGACGCATCCATTGCCAAGGCAGAGGCAGAACGTGATATTGCCATTGCCCAGGCAGCTGCGGACAATGCCGCCAATGACGCAAGGGTGGCTGCCGAGACCGAGATAGCCCAGAAGAACAACGAGCTGGCCATCAAGAAGGCCGAACTGCAGAAGGCGTCCGATACAAAAAAAGCAGAGGCCGACGCTGCCTACGAGATTCAGAAACAGGAACAGCAGAAAACCATCCAGACCGCCACGGTCAACGCCCAGATTGCCAGGGCTGAACGCGAGGCCGAACTGCGTAAACAGGAAGTACTGGTACAGCAGCAGGCACTGGAAGCTGAGATCAACAAAAAAGCAGATGCGGACCGGTATGCCATTGAACAGGCTGCCGCTGCCGGCCTGACCAAACGCCAGCGCGAGGCCGAAGCCAAGAAGTACGAGCAGGAGCAGGAGGCCCTGGCCAAAAAAGCCCAGGCTGACGCGGAACAGTATGAGCGTGAAAAAGACGCTGAGGCGCAGAAGGCCATTGCAGAGGCACAGAAGTATTCCATGGTCCAGGAGGCAGAAGGTATCAGGGCCAAGGGCGAGGCTGAGGCTGACGCTATCCGTGCCAAGGCACTGGCTGAGGCAGAAGGTATGGAGAAAAAAGCCGAGGCTTACCAGAAGTATAATAAGGCGGCCATGGCTGAGATGATGATTCAGGTGCTTCCTGACATCGCCGGAAAAATTGCAGAGCCTCTGTCACAGATTGACAAGATTACGATTATCGGAGGCGGCAATGATTCGGATAACGGCGTAGGGGCCATTGCCGGCAACGTGCCTGTAGTCATGGCAAAGCTCTTTGAATCCATGAAGGAAACCACCGGCGTGGACCTGGCAGAAATCATGAAGGCGGATACATATGACGCCAAAGTCAACCGGAACGTGAACCTGACCGGCGCCCCTGATATTATCCTTGGAAGCGGGCAGAAGGCCCTCAATCCTAATCCGGATTCGGATAATATCCAGCCATAAATCCTTTGTGCCCCATGGCGGATATTTTAAATTAGTATAGCAGAAACACCTCATAGAACAACCTGTGATATGGATACAGGGGATTTCTATGAGGTGTTTCTTTTTACTTCTATTCTTCTTTGTCCTTCTTACCTTCCTGGGCCTCCTTAGCGCCCCAAACCACGCCTTCCATGTCAAATGTGCCTGCGGATATGTCAATGTCATGGTCTGCTTCCGCTCCCGCAGACGCTCTCACATTCCCTTTCTGCACATCTGCTGCCGTCTTTCCCGGCGCACCTGCTGCTCCCGGCATTTCCGGCATTTCCGACATTTCCGGTATTTCCGGCATATTAGGCATACATGACATATCCAGTTCTCCCGCTTCTGCCGGCACAGCCGCAGTTTCCCGTTCTTCCCGCACAGGCTCCCTCTCAGGATCCCTCCCTTGCTCCTGTCCGGCTCCGCCTGTTTCCTCTATCTTCCAGCGGATGGATACGCGGAACAAATCATCCTCCACTTCCAGCTTCATGGTACCGCCCTGGACCTCCACAAAGCTTCTGGCAATGGCAAGCCCCAGTCCTGAACCCTCTGTGTTGCGTGATGTATCCCCGCGGACAAACCGTTCTGTCAGCTCCTCAGGAGATACCTCCAGTTCCCTGGCTGAAATGTTGCGCATGGTTATCAGTACATGGCCGTCATCTTCCCTGACCACCTGGATATAGGCCCGCGTGCCCGGCATTCCGTACTTTGTTATATTCACCAGCAGGTTTTCAAATACACGGTAGGTTTTCTGGCTGTCCAGATAAAGAAGGATTTTCTCCTCAGGCAGATTGTAACGGAACTCAATGCCGCTTGCCGCAATCTTATCTGACAGTTCAAACCGCACCTGCTTTAAAAGGCTCACGATATCCACGTCCTCCTGGTGAAGGCTGACCGTACCGCTGCTGGCCTTGCTGACCTCAAACAGGTCCTCTATAAGCACCTTCAGACGCATGGATTTCTGGTCCAGCACCCGGACATAGGACTTTCTCTCCTCCGCTGTCACATTCTCCTGCTTTAACAGATTTACGTAAGTGATGATAGCCGTAAGAGGTGTCTTTAAGTCATGGGATACATTGGTAATCAATTCCGACTTGGTCCTCTCGCTTTTCACCTCCTGGGCCACTGCTTTCTTAAAGCCCTCCTGAATCCGGCTCAGCTGTTCCTTAAACGGGTTGAAGATTCCCAGATCCTCCTGAATCTCCACATCCAGGTTTCCCTCTGCTATCTCATTGATACTCTTTAACAGCGTATTATATTTTTGCTGCATCTGCCCCCAATATTTCTGCAATAGGAAAAACAGAACCAGGGAGTAAATTACCAGTGCTCCGATTCCCCAGAACCAGAGACAGGAGATAATGGTCAGTATGACAAAATTAGCAATAATGGCCTTGCCTATAATCTTGGTGGAACGGCGCTCCCAGTCCGTCTCGTTAAAGACATTGAGGGCATTTAATGTCCAGCGCTTGATGAAGCGCAGGAAACGTCCCAGCCATGTGCGCTCCTTGAAATAGCGCCAGGGTCCCAGGGAAAAGATAGCCCTGTAACAGGTAATTCCCCAGTAAAACATTCCGTAGCTCACCATCCAGAACGCCAGATTAATGACCACTGCCATCACATCCGCGGACCAGGGAAGAAATTCCGCTCTCATAAGTTCGCTCTTTAAGCTGCCGTCCATGGTAGAAGCAATCAGAGCCATGGGTATGGTTCCCTCACCAATAATACCCAGCCAGGCCACTCCGATACAGCTCAGGGGTTCAAATGAAAGCCTGCACAGCGCGCTCTTTCCAATCTCAAACCGTTTCACAGCCGGCAAAGCCAGGGCCAGCACGGTCAAAAGTCCCAGTACAGATGCGCCTATGGCAAAATAGCCGTTGCTGAAACGGTAATCCCGGATGGTAAGCTGCTGATCCGCACTGTTATACCTGGCATCCGTATAGCCGAACATCTGTGAAGGACTGCACCGAAACACCACGGTCATGTCCTTGGGTCCCTGGAATTCCACGCCGCTGTAGCGGTAGTTCTCGTCCAGTCTTACCTCCAGGGGATCGTAGAATTCAAACCTGGTCAATGACTCCTTGATGCGCGTAATATCGTCATCCCTGTTTCCCTTTATGTCCAGAACCTTCAGTATGCCGTTTGAATTAAAGTTTATGGTGAACTGAATCTGGTCATCCTTCAGAGGTTCCTGGAAAAATGTCTTTGGATCCGTCACATTGCTGCGTCCATAGGTCCCATCCTGCTCACAGACCCCATAGGACAGGCTGGAATAATACTGCCTGTACAGGCTTTCCCATTCGCTTCCCGCGCTGTCAATGGTCTGCTGCATGGACTGGTAATAATAAATGTCATAGGGATCCCCACTGTCGTAGACCATGATCTGTTCCCCATCTTCTCCATCCTCTGTCTGTACCGCAGCTTCGTCTTCCGGCTGCTGCTGGCGGATCTTTTCCTCCAGCCCCGGCAGGAATGTCTGGGCATAGGTCAGACGCCGTCCCGTATCTTCCTGCATTTTCTGATGCCAGATTTCATAACTGAAATTCATAACCTGGGTTGCCAGGTTTCCAAAATTACTGCTCTCCTCGACCTGGCGGACGGACCTCCTGTTGTGGTAGCTCTCCGCCTTTGTTTTCATATAGGGATATAACCCTATGGTTCCGGCTGATGCCAAAAGCAATGCCAGAATGATAATCAATATTCCCAGCCTATGGCTGTTTTTCAATTTTGTATCCAACTCCCCACACCACCTTTACATATTTGGGCTCCCTGGGATTCACTTCAATCTTTTCCCTCAGGTTACGTATGTGTACCATGACCGTATCCGTATTCACTGCCCTTTCGTTCCACACCCGTTCGTAGATTTCCTCTGCGGGAAATACACGCCCCGGGTTCTGTATCAATAAAAGAAGGATTTTGAACTCGATAGGGGTTACCTTGACCGATTTGTCATCCACGGTCACCTCTACCGTCTCCTCGTTGACCTCCAGGCCTCCCAGCCTGTGGACCTTTGGATTCTCTGTCTGCTTTGAATTCAGACGGTCCAGAAACCGATGGTAACGCCGCAGCTGTGAATTGACCCTGGCCATAAGCTCCATTGGGGTAAAGGGCTTTGTGATGTAATCGTCCGCTCCCATATTCAGGCCCAGTATCTTATCCACTTCCTCTGACTTGGCTGACAGGAATATAACAGGAAAGTCATATTTTTCACGGAGTTTTGCAGTCATGGTAATACCGTCCATACGCGGCATCATCACATCCACAATGGCCAGATCAATCTCTCTTTCCTCCAGCACCCTAAGGCCTTCCACTCCGTCTGCTGCCTGGAATACTGCGTATCCCTGGCTTTTTAAGAATATTTCCACGCCTTCCCGTATCTCTTTGTCATCCTCTACCAGTAAAATCCGGTCCCCATTCATGTTCATTTCCTCCTTACGCTCTTTATACTAACAACTAAAACAAAATTTAACCTTCATAAAAAACAAAAGAATATCTAAAGTCTTATTGTAACATTCCTAAACACATTGTTCAACGGGTGATAAACTGTCTAATCCAGCTGTCCAGCCGCAGGAAGCGGTATACCATGCATTGGAATAAAACTGCCGTTCCTACAGACATTTTCTCCCGAAAAATTGTGTGATATTGTTATTTATTTATTTAAATTGACAAAGCAATTTACCCATGATATGGTTGTAATAAATTTTTATTTGGAATTATCCGTATTTGACAAATTATTCTCAATTAAAAGGGAGGAACTACATTGAGTACATATGTGATTACAGGCGGCACCACGGGCATAGGAGCCGCCACCCGCAAACTGCTCCTGTCCCAGGGCCATGAAGTGTTTAACATTGATTTTAAAGGAGGCGACTACCTGGCCGATCTGTCCGCCCCTCAGGGACGCCAGGGAGCCATTGACGAGGTGTTCCGCCGATATCCCGACGGCATTGATGTACTGATATGCAACGCCGGCGTGGGTCCCACGGCGCCGCCCCAGATAATATTTGCGCTGAATTTCTTTGCCAGCGTCAAGATTGCCGAGGCACTGCGTCCCCTGTTAAAGAAAAAGAAGGGCAACTGTGTGGTGACCTCCTCCAACTCCATAACCAACATGACAGTGCGCATGGACTGGGTGGATATGCTGTCCAACGTTATGGATGAAGAACGCGTTCTGGAATTTGTAAAGGACATTCCCCGTACCCAGGCCGCATCCTGTTACAGCTCCTCCAAGCATGCCCTGGCGCGGTGGGTCCGCCGGGTTTCACCGTCATGGGCAGTGGACGGACTGCGTATTAATTCCGTGGCTCCCGGCAACACCACTACGCCCATGACCCAGAACATGACCGATGCCCAGATGGAATCCGCGCTGCTGATTCCTATTCCCACCCGCTATGGACGCAAGGAATTCCTTGACGCGGAAGAGATTGCCAACGGCATCACCTTTCTGGCATCACCCATGGCCAGCGGCATCAACGGGGTCATACTGTTCGTGGACGGCGGCATCGACGCGCTGCTCCGGTCCGAACGTTTCTAAATGAAAATGGAGGATATGGATATGACAATTCTGGAAAGCTATATTGACTGTATGCAAAGAGGCGACGAAGCGGCCCTGGCGGATTTGTTCAACGAATACGGAGTGCTTCATGACTCGTCTCTCATTAAGGCAGGTATGGACACCCTCCACCTGGAAGGCAGAATGGCAGTGGAAATGATGTTCCACCACAAATTCGGCTTTAACGGAGGTCCCTTTCCCATACACAGCGTAAAATATTTGGACGGCAATACGGTATGGTATTTCATCACCTACAACGAACATGTGGTTCCTGTAACCGCATTCCTTTCCAAGGTGGATGAAGACGGCAAAATTCTGCGGCTGAATATCTATCCGCTGTAAATAAAAGGACCGGAGCTGGAAGGAATTGTTTATTTCCCGGCTCCGGTTTGGGTTTTATTCAAAAATGACCAGTTTTTCCAGTGTCTTTTCCACATCTATCAGGGAATAAAGGCTGTCATTCCACATGAAATATGCTTTTTCAGCCCATAAACCTGTTTCCTGCTGTTCCGGCCCCCTGATTTGTTCATCCTTGCTCATCTGGGTCAGATAAGGTTCCTGATACAAAAGGATACCCAGATAATATCTCTGATGGCGGAGGACCAGTACCATCTGCCTGGCGTCCGCCTCTTCCCTGCCGGGCGCAGGGCCTTCCTGGCAGACCACCGGCACGATGCTCCCCTTATAGTTGCACACACCCGCAAAATGTTCCGGAAGGCACGGCATCAGGGAAATCATTACATCCTTGCAGATTTCCTCCACATAGGGAAACTCAACCGCGTAATTCCTGCGCTTTCCCGGAATGCAGAGCACTTCCTTTAACGCCTCATCCACCATACCTTCCCTCCTTCTCATATCTGCTTATGATGATTTCCGTATCCAGCGCCGCGCAGATACGGCCGCTGCCCATGATGCTGCAGCCGCAGATACCTGTCCTGGAACGGAATCCCGCTCCCAAAAGCGCAGGAAGATTCTTCACCACAATGCGCTTCTGTTCATAGATGGAATCTATGAGAAAGCAGCCCTCCTTCTCCGCACCCTTCACATATACCAGAATGGCCCGCTCCGGAATCTCCCCTTCCAGGGAATAGAACCTGCGGAGATTAATAAGAGGCACCATCCGGTCTTCATACAGGATATAATCCCGTCCGTTAATTTCACGAATCTGTCCCCCAAAGGACTCATACTCCAGAAAATGATATACATGCCGGGCCGGTATGGAAAAACGGTATTGCCCCACACGGAAACGCACACACTCAATGGAAGCCAGATTCAGGGGAACGGATATGGAAAAGGCGCTTCCCTGTCCAATGGTACTGTGGATGGAAAGATTTCCTCCCACGTCCTCCATGATGTTTTTTACCACATCCAGACCCACGCCCCTGCCGGAATATTCGGTAACTGTTTCATTGGTGGAAAAGCCGGGAGAAAGGATAAACTCCCTGATTTTCCGGGAATCGTACTCATCGTCCGAGCCGGCAAACAGCCCCTTTTGCCTGGCCCGCTCCCTGACACGTTCCTCGTCGATTCCTTTTCCGTCGTCGCTGATGGTCATTCTAAGCTCCCCGGCCACATTATCAGCCGAAAAGATTATCTTTCCCCTCCTGTCCTTACCGGCAGCCAGCCGTTCCTCCGGGGATTCGATTCCATGGTCCACAGCATTGCGCAGAATATGCAGCAATGCCTCTGATACATAGTCCACCACACTCTTATCCGCTTCCACGTCCGAACATCTGACCACCAGATCAGCCTCTTTTTTCTGGTCACGACAAATATCTCGCAGCGCCCTCTTAAGCTTTGGCACAATTCTGGACACAGGCACAAGACGCATCTCCATCACGGACCGCTCAATCTGTCCCGCCAAAAGGCTAATCTGATGGCCCAGTCCGCTCTCTAAATCCTCCATCCCACTCCGTTTAAGTTCATTTTCCAGCACCTGCATCTGAAGCAGAAGCTCTGAAGCCAGGTTTTGCAGATGGTCCAGACGCTCTGTCCGCACCTCCATGAATTCGCCTTCCCTGGAATCTGTATTCTCCCGCTCAGGCGCCGCTTTCCGGAGAGCTCCATCCTGAGGCCGGCTGTCGGCCAATACCCTGCACTGTGCCACAAAAAGACCCTTCCTCAGGGTCTCCAGCACCTTCTCCTTATCGCTGCTCTCAAAACGGATGAACACGCCATGGCCTTCGATGTACTGCGCGCTTTCACCCTGTTTCTCCAGGTTTTCCGGATAAGTCTCCACCAGGGTGCAGAGGCCGGTAATGGAGCGCACCAGCATGAAAGCACGGATATTTTCCATGCGGCATCCTTCCTCCAGAGTCACGTTGACTACGGTTCCGCTTTTGGAGACAAATAGTTCAGGAATGACAGGCAGTTCCTCTCTGCCATCTTCCTCCCCCGGCTTATTCCCGTCCTTCCCGCTGTCCGTCTCTTCTTCCCTGCTGACATGCCCCAGAAAGTCATCCGTCATCTGTTCAAGCACAGACGTATCCCCGGGCTCATAATCCTCCCTGTCCATCTGCTCCAGCTCCTGGGTAATAAAATCAGAGGCAGCAAACAAAAGGTCAAATAGTTCCGGTTTTGGATGCTCCAGCTTGTCCATATTTTCCCTGTAGTAGGAAAACAAATCTTCCAGCTTATGGGCCAGGGAAGACAGGCCGTTAATGCCCATCATGGCGGAGGAACTCTTGATGGTATGCATGACCCTGAAAATACTGTGAATACTGCTTTCGCTAAATCTGCCCTCTCTCTCAGCCTCTAAAAGTATCTCTGCCAGCTGGCCGTTTAACTGCCTGGTCTCCAACAGGTATACTTCCAGCATCTCCAAGGCATCTGACTCAAAATATCCCATAATACGCTCCGTCCATTACTGCTCCCCGTACCACACGCTCTGGTTCTTGCCATGCCGTTTGCCATAATATAGCGCCTTGTCCGCACAGCCAATCCCTTCCTCCAGCCCTTCCTGCTCATGGAAGATGTGAAGTCCCAGCGTCATGGTACAGGAAAAGCCCTTATCGCCGTAAGGTATCACAAATTGCTCCACCTGCCGGCGCACCTTTTCACTGAGTTCATATGCCTCGTCCTTAGTCACATTAAAAAGAATCAGAAGAAACTCCTCACCGCCCCACCGGACCACTCTGTGTCTGCGGCAGTTTGATTCCAGGATATTGGCAATGCATACAAGCGCCATGTCCCCTGCGTCATGGCCGTATGTATCGTTCACCTGCTTGAAGTCGTCGATATCCGCCATGATAAATACGGTTTTTACCTCATCCTGACCGCAGGAACGCATATCCTCCATTAAATCTCCCACCACATACCGGCGGTTATACAGACCCGTAAGCCCGTCCCTGTAGGCCATGTAGTTAAGCTTCTCCATATTATTGCGAAGCTCCCTGTTCTGGCGGTCCAGGTCGTCCCTCTGCTTTTTCTGTATCAGGTGCGCACGGATTCTGGACTGGAGCTCTTTTTTCACAAAGGGTTTCTTGATATAATCACATGCCCCCATAGAAAAGCCTTTTACCACATCCTCATCGCTGGACCTGGATGTCAGAAAAATAATGACGGCATTTTTATGGTCTATGTCCTGTAATGTTTGATACAGCTCATATCCATCGGCATCCGGCAGGACCACATCCAAAAGGATCAAATCCGGCTGGCACTGTCTCAGCTGTTCCTGAGCCTCCGTGCCGCTGTGAGCCTCGCAGATTATGATACTCTCCTCCTTCAGCGCTGCCTTGATTTGTTCACAAATCAAAAGACTGTCATCCACAATTAGTATTGTCTGTTTTTCATCCATGGACATTATTTCCCCTCCCGGCTTTACAATACGATGGCTGAATGCCTGACCGTATTCACTTCCAGCCTTCCGTTTTCTGCATAAAATAGTATGGTCCTGCCGTAATTCCGGCCCGTATGCTGGGCTACCAGCCGAATTCCCTCCTGAGCAAGGCTTTCCCTTACGGCTTCTACATTCTGCTGCCCTATATCCATCTTTCCGGACGACGGGCCAAACATTCTGGCGCCCCCGGCAATCTTTGCAATCAGATCTGCGGGCCGTGCTCCCTGCTCTCTCATCTGATTCATCAGCTCATGTATGCCCTCGTCGGCAAACTTGTAGGCGTTATCCCAATGGGCTGAATACTTCCTTCCCGGAAGTATAATATGGGCCATGCCCGCTATGCGCTCCCTGGGGTCGTAGAGACAAACCCCCACACAGGAGCCAAGGGCATAGGATATAAGCACCTGATTTTCCCTGGCAACCTTTCCTTCCGCGATTCCCACAATGATTTTATCCATAGCGCTGCTCCCTGAGCCGTGAAAGCATAGTTCCCAAATCTTCCTGCTCCGGAAGGAAAAGAATACGTCCCTTAAAGATTTCCCCGGACATATGGAATATATTTTCTATGAGAAGTATGTCATCGCTTACAATTACCCACCTGGACATGGGATAGGTGAGAATTGCCCCGCCCATATCAATGCACAGCTCCGGCACCGACACATCCATATCCATGTCCATCAGCTGGGACAGGGCCCGTATGTAGGAACCGCACATGATGTTCCCCAGCTCACTGATCAGAGAACACTCCATATCATCCAGAGACGTAAGGTTCCGTTCCTCCTCCCCCAAAATGGTATTTATTACGGTCTTGGTAAAGGCTTCGCTCAACATAAACAGGAAAATCCCTTTTAGCTGGCCCGTAACTTCAATCAGAATGCCGGTCTGCAATTCCTCCGGCTGTTCCAGAAGCTCATGCATCTTATAGTACTTTACCACTTTAAGGGAAGGCAAATCCAATTCAATGGGCTGTTCCATCATCCGCGACAGTGAAGTCACTGCGTTTCCCGTCCCCACATTTCCTATTTCTTTTAATATATCCATGGATATCTCATCCAGCTGTACATAACCATCCATTCCCTGTATCTCCCGTGATTATAATTCAAACTTCTCCACCAGCTCCTTCAGTAGCTGGGCCTGGGCAGACAATTCCTCGCTGGCCGCCGCGCTCTCCTCGGATGTAGCTGAATTTCCCTGTACAATCTCGGAAATCAGTTCCACGCTCTTTCTTATCTGTGTAATGGCATCCGCCTGCTGTACGGATGTCTCTGAAATCTTATCCATCTTATGGCTTACCTGTCTGGCGCCTTCCACGGAAGCCTTCAGGGTCTGGGCTGTTACATTCACTGCTTTCATGCCGTCGCTTACCGCATCGGAATTCTTTTCAATCAATTCAGCTGTCAGCTTGGACGCGCCTGTGGTCTTGGTTGCCAGCCGCCTAACCTCCTCCGCCACAACAGAAAATCCCCTGCCTGCCTCTCCTGCCCTGGCCGCCTCAACAGCAGCATTGAGCGCCAGTATATTGGTCTGGAAGGCAATATCCTCAATCTGTCTGACTATGCCTGTAATCTGTCCTGAATTGTTTTTAACCTCATGTATGGACTTCATCAGGGTTTCCATCTGCCCGTCGCACTCCTCCAGCTTCTGACCCACCAGGGCTGCCTGTCTGCTGGAATCCACGGCGCTGTCGGCGTTATCCTTTACACTCTGCGCTATCTCGTTGATGCTGACCGCCAGCTCCTCTATGGAGCCCGCCTGCTCAGAGGCTCCCTGGGCCAGTGCCTGTGAACTGTTTGATACCTGCTCCGCTCCCAGTGACACCTGCTCCGCGCTGCTGTTAATCTGCTGAAGTGAATTGCGCAGCAGACGGCTGATTTCCTTAAGCCCATTGCCCACCGCCACGAAATCACCCTTAAATTCCACATCAGAGCTGTAATTCAGCCTGCCGTTTCCAAGGGCAGTCAGACCGCTTTGTATCTCAGTCACATAACTGTACAGAACCTGTGCCGTATGGCGGATGTCATCTGCCAGCTGACCCAGCTCATCTCTGGACCTGTAACTGAGGGCAATATTCAAATGCCCGTTGGATATGGTATTTGCCGCCTCCTTCACCTCATTGATGGGGCGCACAATATTTCTGGTGACCATAACGCATATAAGAATGGTGGCTCCTATACATGCCGCCGACAGTATAACCAGCAAGATTATGACCCGGTGGTTGCTGTGGTGTTCTGTTTCTATGCTGGCCGCTGTTTCTTCAGCCGACCGATCCGCCACCTCCGAGAGCACTGTCCTTACATCATTGGAACGGGGCAGGTACTCATCTGCATATAGGGACAGCACCTTCTCATTCTCGCCCGCTTCCAGAAGTGTCATTATCCTGGCCCTTGTATCTGCCAGTGTCTGGAATTTTTCATTCAGCTCCTTCATCTTTTCCGGCGCTGTGATATACCCCGTGGACAGTTCGGACAACGCGGCTTCCTCATCCCGGATCAGCTCTCTGGTATTCTGCAGGTACGCATCCTCGTCCACCAGTCCTTCCGTGGCCGCCAAAATAGCGATATTTCTCCCCACAGCACGCAGGCTGGCTGTCATCCTCAGGGATGACTGCACATTGGCAAACTGGTCGGCGTAAATGGCTTCCATCCGCGACGATATGGTCTCCACGTTGACAATGGCCACTGTCACCGTCACCACATACAGAAGGATAATGGATAAAAACGCAATGACCATTTTCTTTCCTGTCTTATAGTTCCTAAACCGTTCTCTCATCCTTTGTTTCCCCGCTTTTTTACTGTTCCAGGCAGCGATTGACTATCCTGGAAAACTCATCCGCCTTAAATGGTTTTACGATAAAGTCCGAGGCCCCTATGGTCAGGGCTTTCTGTATCATCATCTCCTGCCCGACCGCAGAGCACATAATGACCCTGACATTGGGAACCAGCCCCAGCATCTCCTCCAGCACCTCCAGACCGGAACGTCCCGGCATGGTGATATCCAGAAGTACCAGGTCCGGGCTGACCTCCCGAAACAGCTCCATGGCCTTTTCCCCGTCCTGTGCCTCCCACACCTGAGTGTATCCGGCTTCCTTAAGTATCTTGCGGATGATGCTCCTCATGAACATGGCATCGTCTACTACCAGAATCTTCTTATCCATATAGTCCCCCTTTATCCTCATTCTCTTTGACAGGCTTTTTATATACAGCCGGAAAAACCGTTTCCAGCCTGGTTTCTTCCCTGGACAAAAGCTCTGCATGGCCCACCAGCAGATAACCGCCCGGACTCAGGCAGCGTTCCAGCTGCTTTATAAGCTTCTCCCTGGATATCCGGTCAAAATAAATCATCACATTCCTGCATAATATCAGATCGAATTTCTCAGGTCCCGGAGGCATCTCCATCAGATTATGCCTCCTGAAACGGATATTGTATTTTAATTTCTCATCCACCTGGAATGTATGGCTGTCCCCCGCCGTACAGTACTTTCTCTTCCAAAGGTCCGGAAGGTCCTCCATTTCCTTCAGCGGATATACCCCCTTTTCTGCCTTTCTCAATACTTCAGCAGATATGTCTGTGGCAAGAATGCGAACAGCCGGCATACGCTCAAACCTATCCCTGTAATCCTGAATCAGCATGGCTATGGAGTAGACCTCCTCCCCGGTGGAACATCCCGCATTCCAAATGCTGCAAACACCCATCTTCCGGTTTTCAAACAGTTCCGGCAGTATCTTGTAATGCAGGATAGAAAAATGGGCCGGCTCCCTCATAAAATAGGTATAGTTGGTCGTCAGGCGGTTCACCATCTCGCCAGCCATCTCACCGGTCCGGTCCTTTCTCATCTGCTCCATATACTGGGCAAAGGAGGTCAATCCTCTCTTTTCCAGCTCCCTGGCCATCCTGCACTCGATCAGCACCTGCTTTTTTTCCAGGTTTATGCCGTAATTGTCCCGGATGTATTCCACAATCTCACAGAATTCCCTGTCATTCAATCGTATCACATTTTTTCTCCCATATTCCCGGCATTGCTTCCGCCATTTCCCCAGGTTCCCCGCTCTCTTCCGCTCCGGGTTCCCCGGTGACTCCCATCATAGTCCCATCCCTGAGACCCAGGATGAATCCGCAGGCGCAGCTGCCGCTGTCTCCCAGCCGGAAGAACACAACCGGAATTCTCTCATACAGCATGATTCCGCAGATATGGGCAGGCGCGCCAGGCACCTGCTGTATCTGCGGATGTATCACCACTTGCTTGATCAAATTTTTTTCCACATACACGGTACGGCTTCCGTCTCTTACGGTAACCAGCTCCATCATTCTGTCTCCTTCACAGCACCGGCTGCGGTATAAGAAGCTCCGGGACCACTATAAACGCCAGTTTTCCTTTTTCCTCTTCTGTATCCAATACAGCCATGCGATCCATATACTGGTTCCGGCTGCTTCTCACTGCCTCAGGAATGGAATATATCCGTTCTTCCTCCACCTGTACAAGACCTGTCACTTCCTCTGCCCCTATACCAATCTCCCTGCCTCCGCAGTCTGCAATAACAAGATAAGTCTGACCTGACAAATCTTCAGCCTCCAAAAATTCCGAAAAATCAGCCAGAGCCATCTCCGGGTCCCGCTCCTTCATGTCCGTCACCCGTTTCACACAGGAAAGCGGTAGAAGGAAATGAAACCCCGCTGAAAAAAAGAGCAGGTACGAATTCACGCCGTCAGCCATCCTTTTCCCCTCCCCATGATTTGAGTTATTCTGATCCGAAACATTTTGTTTATATTCTACCATATATGGGAGTTATTTACTATTGGAAAATACAAAAAAGGTCCGGGAACATGTCCCGGAACCTTTACTGGTCCGTGTTTAAAAATATCAGCGAACAGAGGCACTGTCCTGCTCCCTGAACCTCACCGGCGCCACCTCCGGCGTCAGCGGCTCCATCCTGTATTCCGGCAACTGGTCAATGAGGCCATCCAGACAAAGAGATGTACTGTGGACCATGTCGTGGGCCAGAAGGACTACCTGCTGCCTTCCCAGAATGGTTTTCATGGCATTGTCAATCAGCTCCTGGGGCCGGGACTTTTTCAGCGCGTCGTCCAGACTGGCATTCCAGTCAAAATAGACAAATCCCCGTGCGTCCATCTCGGCTATGATTTCCTTGTAAACCTTCCGGTTATAGCCATTGATGCTGCCTCCGGGAAACCGGTAAAGAACAGGCTTTACCCCGGTAACTTCCAGAACAGCCCTGTAAGCTTCCTCAAAATCCCCCAGATAGCTGTCCCTGCTTTCGTAGAGTTCCTTGTAGTCATGGCGGTTGCAGTGGATACCAATGGTGTGTCCCTCTGCCGCGATTCTTTTTGCAACATCGGGGTGTTTCCTGACATTTTCTCCCACCACGAAGAAGGTAGCTTTTATATTCCTGGCTTTCAGCACATCCAGCACCGCACTGGTATTTTCAGCGGAAGGACCGTCGTCAAAGGTGAGATACATGGTTTTGGGATTAAAATACAGATCAATGCCTTTGGCAATACCCCCTGCCAGTTTTTCCTGGTACTGCGGGTCTGTCAGCCGTTCTCTTTCAAGGGGATTAGACAGGAACCCCGTCTCGATCAGGCATGATGGAACAAAGGTTTGTCCGGTGACTGTAAATTCTGCATCCCCTCTCAGTTCACGGGCCTCTGCCCCTGTACTTCTGACTGCTTCCTTGTGGACCAGCGCGGCTAAACGCCTGCTGTCCGAAGCCCCGTCCTTTTCGGAATACCAGGTCTCTATTCCCCTTGCCGCCGCGTCCTCCCATGTATTTTGATGAATACTGACATAAGCGCCGGCCCGGACCTTGTGTGCTGCCTCCACCCGTTCTTCCTTTGGACGGTATGCGTCGTCCTCCCGCACCATCACAACAGTATATCCCATATCCTCCAGTTTCACCTTCAGCCGCTCCGCAATGGCCAGATTGATGTCCTTCTCCATTACGCCTTCCTGGCTGGCGCCTTCATCCTCACCGCCATGGCCTGCATCCACCGCAATGACAGGAGGACCTGTATATAAAGAATTCTGATTGCCAAACGAAAGGAGGGATTCCCCCTGGCCTTTTATGGAACTTTGCAGGACATGTGTGTCTTCCAATATGCGGGACAGGATTTCTGGCCCTCCCCGTCCTGTACATTGCCGCTCTATCCTTTCCCGCTCTGTTATTTCCTGCTTTATCCGTCCCTGCTCTGTTATTTCCTGCTTTATCCGTCCCTGCTCTGTTCCTGCCATTCCCAATTCCCGTTTCTCCGGTATGACCATGGCCATCACTGCCATGGTCATGCATATGCCCACCGCCAATTCTGCGGCGGCCAGAAAAAACGCCCTTCTCCTGGCCCTGCGCCTGGCCTGCCTTCTGCGCTCTGTCTGCCTGCCATAATCATACGTTTTTATCCCTATTCTGTCCATGACGCCTGTCCTTTTCATGTAAAAAGCTCTTGTGTACTGCAATCAGCATACACAAGAGCGGCATCAAATTATCATCATTTTTGCATCAAAGTTGCATCATCTGGAAATTTTCAGGAACAATTCATTGATTCCTTCATAAAAACCAACTGTTACTATGGTTTCTTCCTCCTCTCCCTGGCTGAAAACATATTTTTTAAAGTAAGGGGTTGTTTCCATTAACGGATTCTGATCCCCGCAGGCCGCCGGATCCTCTAACCCCATATAGGAGCTCCACATATCCACAATCTGCTCCGGATCCATGTCATCCCACAGCCTGGGCGACCTGGCATAGAATTCATAAATCTTACCGTTATCCCCATCTATGTAGGCGTCCATGAGACGGTTCTCCTTGTCTGTATTTTTCTGGCTGTTTATAAGGCTCAGTTTCCAGACCGCCACATTATTCCTGGGCTCCAGCACATCAATGGCCGAATAGAGGACAGCGTCATACTCATCCTTTTCCACAGGCCGAACGGATTCAGGCAGGATTCCCAGTGTTTTCAGTTCCTCCAGCCCCCGGTTGCATGTCTCATAAATCTGGGAGTCCGTGATTTCCTGGCCGGAAGGCCCTCTGTGATTCATCACAAATGCATAAGCCCCCTCCAGACTCTCATATTCCGCCTGGCTGCCGTTTGCCGCCGTCAAAGCCTGCCCTGTTTCAGGTATCAAAGCCTGTCCTGTTTCGGGAAAGGTCTGGCTGCTCAGGCTTTCTGACAATATGTGGAGCTTTTCAGCGGCGCTTAATGTATAGCGGTATCCCTCCCCCTCCGTATCCGCTGTCATGGCATGTATCTCCCCCAACATGGTCCTGTCCCTGTATCTGGTCAGCATCTCAGGACCGCAGATGGACAGGGCCATAATCAGCCCCGCAAACAACAGGAATAACAGGTTTGCTGCCATTCTTCTCATAACTGGTCCTCCTTCCAGAGGGGCAGGGTGAAGCTCATGGTGGTTCCCTTCCCCAGCTCGCTCCTTATGTTCAGGCGGCTTTTGTGAAGCTCCAGTATTTCCGCGCACAGAGCCAGTCCCAGCCCTGCCCCGTTGCGGCTTCTGGATCTGGACTTGTCAACCATGTAAAATGCCTTGGTAATCTTGTGGAGTTCCTCCTTCGGTATGCCCACTCCGTGATCCTTTACTTCAAAACAGTATCCGTCCTTCATCAGATGGCCGTAGACCTCAATGAGGCCGTCCGCCTCGGAAGCTTTGAACGCATTGTCCAGCAGGTTCATGAGAACAGACTTAATCAGATTGGCCTCCGCCCTCACCATGCCGTCATCATAGTTAAAGTATATTTTCATGCTTTTGTTAATCACGTACATGTCATACAGGTACAGAAACAGGGATTCGGCCGACACCATGGTAAATTCCACCTCTCCCCTCCTGGTGACCATGATGTCTAACAGGCGGAAGGACATGGCCTCCAGGCGTTTCCCTTCCGTGTAAATATAGTTGGCGGACATAAACTGTTTTTCCTCATCCAGCCTGCGCGAGCGCAGGGCATCCGCATAACCGATAATGGAGGTCAGCGGCGTCTTAAGCTCATGGGCAAATGCAGCCACAAAGTCCTCCCTGGCCTGAATCTCATCTTCCAGCTGATTGATGTTATCCTCCAGGGCATTGGCCATCTGGTTAAAATCCGTTGTGAGCTGTCCCAGTTCGTCGCTGCTGACTTTCCTGGCCCTGTGGTGATAATCCCCAGAGGCCATGCGCTTGGTGGCCCTGGTCAGCAGACGGATGGGCCTGGTCAGAAAGGACGCAATAAGATACATAACAGCCGTACCGCAAAGCAGCATGGCCACGGTCACCCTGCGGTAGACAGAGAAACCCAGGGACCTGTCCCGAAACACCTCTGACACGTCCTTCATGGTCTCCAGGTACAGCACCCGGTCCAGGGCATTGACAGCCGTACCTGTCTGTATGTAATACGCCCCATCCTGTTCTGTGACCCTGTATGTCCTGGTATCCTGGCCTGTCCGGTCCAAAAGCCCGTCTCCCCCGCCAAATCCGGGGCTGGCATAGAGCACATTTTTCTGCTCATCACAAATACGCAGCAGGCGGCCGGAGCTTCTGCCTCCCGACTCCAGATTGGATGCTATCTGACTCACCGTGGTATCCTGGAGCACATCATACTTGGCCGGCACATTGAGGGCAGCTGTCTCAAATGCAAAACGGAGAATGCTGCTCTCATCCATGGCCTGGTTTACTTCCCGGTCCATGGAGGTCTGAAACACGTAATTGACAAAATAAAATCCGCTGAACCCAAAACCCAGGGCCATGACAATCATGGTCCACAGCAGGAGTTTGAACGAAAATTTCATTGAACTACCTCTAGGCGGTATCCCACCTTGTAGACTGCCACCAGATTATTTTCCCATCCCAGTTTTCTTCTCAGCCGCTGCACATGCAGGTCCAGGGTGCGGCTGTCCCCGGAGTACTCCCCTTCCCACACCTTTTCATACAGGGTCTCCCTGAAAAGAGCCACATTTTTATTTTGTATGAAGAGTACCAGAAGGCCGAATTCCTTGTTGGTCAGTTCCACATTCCTGCCTGCCCTGGTAACCCTGCGGGCCTCCACATCCACGGTCACGTCGCCGGCTGTCAGCAGGCGCTCCGTCTTATTGTATCTGCGGAGAACAGCCTCCACTCTGGCCACCAGTTCCACCACGTCAAAGGGTTTCACCAGATAGTCGTCCGCGCCCAGGCGCAGTCCCTTTACCCTGTCCTTTACTTCATGTCTGGCAGTTATAAAAATCACCGGTATATCCATGGGGCGGATGTAGCTCATGATATCGTAGCCATCCACTCCCGGCAGCATGATATCAAGCAGTATCAGGTCAAAAAACTGGTTCTCTATGAGCCGGAGGGCCTCCACCCCGTCCTGGACAGCTGTACAATGGTAACCGCTGGCCGACAGGTTTAAATCAATCAAATCACAAATTGGTTTTTCATCATCTACTATCAGTACTTTTATCATGGTTCTGTCCTCCACCCCCAATATGCGCGGGCCCTGTCCGTCAAGCCTGCCAGGGTATCGCCTTCCTCTAACGCAAGTGTCTGTTTCATGTCCGTATCTTCGTAAAATCCGCCGGTCCGCTGATAGTATATGGAATAGCTTCCCTCCACAACCGCCCCGCCGTCGCTTCCCTCATAGCTGTAATCCGCCAGTATGACAATGTCTTTGAGTCCGTCCCCGTCTATATCCTGGCAGGTAACGCCCTTTAACGCATAGAGATGTTCATATTCTCCCATGGGCTGGAAGCTCCAGACAATATAGCCCTGTTCATTTACCAGGTACAGCATGAATACCGTGTACTCCGCCATCCGGTAGGTGCCCGGGACAACCAAAAGGCGGCCGAACTTCTCAAACCGGACGGAACGGCTCTGCTCCGAAATGACCGTCATCCCGTGGGACAGAAGCTCATCCTGGGCAGTGGATGTATACAGAAACTCGGTAGAGTATCCGTCCCGGACAAAAGATGTGATGAAACGGATGCTCTTATTCATGCCAAAACGGTTCATCTTTTCTGAGAGTCTGTAATCCCTGTAAAAACCGTCATTTTTCTGAAACAGCACATCCCCCACCTTGTAGGGCTTTCCCTGTTTACCGGCGCCCTCATTGGCACAGGCGGTTATGAGCACGATATCCTGCCATCCGTCCCCGTCCATATCCTGAAAGGACACGGCGGCCACCCGGCTGTCGGGCTGCCTGAGCTGACCTCTTATCCGGTTATTGGTCTCCAGCTGGTCTGTCTTATACGCCATGGTCCCGTCCGCCCTGGCAAAAAACAGCACCAGCCGGTTGGACTCCCTGTCAAAGGCCGGTATAAAGGACACCTCCCCCTCTCCCTTCATGGTCATGGGGAATATCTGGCTGTCCACCGCTTCAAACCCTTCCCTTTCAATATCCCCGGTCTGACCCACCGCGTTAAGGCGCTGCCTGTATTCACTGTATGAACGGGAAACAGCCTGGGAATCCGGGGCACCGTTGGATGCCCCGGGAAAGCCCAGGCATAAGACAGCTGTTGTGATCAGGAACAGGATGGTCCGGAACGAAAAGGCAGAATATGTTTGATTCATCAATGGCATGCACCAGCTTTTCTTAATGTACTATTCCGATTATATCAAATAAAGATGGGAATTCAAACATATTCATGACCTGTGCCAAACAAAATATTTGAGGGGATGCCGCCGGTTCTCAAAAGCTGCCCGAAAAAAGAAACTTAAGGATTGTTCACCGCGGGACGATTACACACCCCTATATAAAGCGGCGCTCCCATATATCCGGTGACCGCATATAAAAAGGGCCTGTCCAGGTTCATCTGCAAAGCTGTCTCACTTGAATACAGCCCTGCGAACCCGGCTTCTCCGTTCTCTGAAAATGGACCCACGCCGTTTTCATTGACGCTGAACACCGTGGATTGGATCACGCCGGAAAGTGAAAGGCTTTCGCCTGTAATACCTGTAAAATCAGCCCGGCTGACATCAAATGCATCGGTCAGCCCCAGACCGGCCAGCGAAGGACCCAGGTCCGCCGTGGCGGCGGTCCGGAATTTAGGAATCTTCCAGTAAATTCCGCCGTAGGATTCAAGTTCATCAATCCTGCCAAACATTTCCCTGGTATACTGTTCTGAGGAGAGCAGTTCCCGGATTGTCACTCCCTGGTCAGGCAGAACAACTATCATGGCAGCATTATCCGTAAGTGAGAGTGATGCGCGCAGGAACCCCTGGCCCCGGTAATAAGTGCCGTTCCAATGTCCTGTCATATACTGGCAGGTTATATCCTGTCCATCGGCAGAATGGAACACATCTGTTATATTGTCCTCAGTCCTGAAACCTCCTGTCCACTGGGCCTGGTAATTCACTGTATTCACAAGTTTCATGCTTTCACCGGAAGCGGTTGCCACGTCCATGGAAATAGCCTGAGCCGTCTGCCAGCCAATCCACTGTCTGATAATGGCCGGCAGGTCCGGATTTCCAAAGTCCACCCGGAAAACAGACGCATAGTACTCGTTTTCCGATGTTCTCTTAAAGGAGTCGTTCAGCGGGGCACCTTCCTTCAGCCACATGGAATTTACCAGCTTCAATTTTGTCTTTTCATTGTTCCTGAATATCTGCCGGTACAGACGTCCGCAGGAAGCCGCCAGGCCGGCCGGAGGCTGTGCCGTGTGCAAAGCCTGGGCCGGCTCCGGAGACTGAGACCCGTCAGGTGTCTGACTGCCGATTCCCATAAGCGCCAGCATCTGGGCCCTGGTGTTTCCCCCTGCGCCCTCGGATGCCTGGGCCAGGGCATAGTACAGGCTCACCGGTGAAAAATTCATGTTTTCCCGGCTGTCCCTCAAAAGCGGCAGGAACACCCTGTAGGAAAACCGGGATATTCCATCTGTAAACTCCGGATTCACCGTGTTGTTCTGGGCTATGGCGCGCATGCTGCCTGAATCATTGTACGGTATGGGATCCGGGTCCCTGGAACCGGATTCGCAGCGATAGCCTTCTCCTGACACACCGTTAAAAGGCGCGGCAAAGGCCGCAGGACTTCCTGCGGCCAGTACGGATATGGCCGTGGTCAGGACGCCTGCGGCGGCAATGGATATTATATTACGTTTCATGATTCATTCCCCCTGTAATGACTGAAAAACAAAACCATTTGCTTCTGATTTTATTTTACCAGAATATCATCAGGAAGATGTTTCTATTTTCTTAATTAATGCGGTCGTTATCTGTTACCAAAGGGAGAATTCCTTATCTCCCACCACAGGGTCCGCGGTTCCCTTCCTCTTGTCTATCTCATATGTATTGATCCGGTGGAACACATCCGGCTTATCCTCATATCCAACTGAAACCTGGACCATTTGAGTGTTCTCATAATCCACCTTAAACTGCAGGGGTTCTTCTTCGTCCCGGTACATTCCCATCTCCAGAAGCTTATTTTCCAGAAGGCGGCAGGCTGCCTCCGATGTCATGGACGGCTTCTCAATCCATACACCTGTCTCTGTATCCAGGCAATACCAGATTCCGTCAATCCGGTTCCAGCCTTTTAGGAGCTCCTGATTTTCTTCGTAGACCCACTGTCCGTTCTCCCCCTGTATCCATTCCCCTGCCCAAGCCGGAAATGTACAGCCCAGTATGGATACCATGAGCCCAACCCCAGCCAATCTGTGTCTTATTTTCATCCGATCCCGCCTCCTGTTCCAGAGCAAGTCTTAAAAATATTTTTAACCATACACCAGTATACCTCATAAACATTAACTTTATATAAACTGGTCCGGGATTCCTTAACTGACGTAACACCTCTTTCTTTTGTCCTGCTTCCTTAACCTGCTTCCTCAAAATTCCCTGTATACAGCTGATAGTATTTTCCCTTCCTTCCAATCAGCTCCTCATGGGACCCCCGCTCGATGATTCTTCCCTGTTCCATTACCATGATGCAGTCTGCATTGCGGATAGTAGACAGTCTGTGGGCAATGACAAAGGTGGTCCTCCCATTCATCAGGGCATCCATGCCGGTATTCCTCCCTCTCTTTTTTTCATACAAATCCTCCCATTCCTGACAGACTCAACTCACCGCGTCCCGTCCTTCCCCTGAATCAATCTTCACACTTTCCAGACTACCGTCATCCCGCTTTTCCACCCGAAGGACAAAGGGGAAGATATCATGCTTTGTGCAGAGCCAGAAATCCTCCTGAGGATAGATTTCCTGGGTATGGGGATTAAAGAAATGTTCGCCGCCGGCTGTCTTCAGGGACCGTATTTCCTCGTCTATAAGGCAGGGTCTGCCCTCCAGAAGACATTTGATATACCGGGCGCAAATTACATCCTCCCTTGCAGTCCTTTCTCCTCCGTTTCCCATGGCTACCAGGGATACTGTCTCCGGCTGTCTTCTGCTGATATAATCGGCAACTGCCCTGGCATTCACCAGGCTTCCGGTCAGTATCTCCTCTGCGTGTACGGCATTCACGATTCCCTGTGTTCCCGCGCTTGTAGTATGTACGATTTTTTTCCCTGACAAGTCCGCGTTCCGGGTCTGGGACGGTGAATTTCCATAGTCAAATCCCTCACACCTGCGGCCCCGGCGCTCTCCAATGAGAAGATATTCCGGATGTACCTGTTTCATATGCCTGGCCTCCTCCACGCTTCCGGCCGGGAATACGGCAGACGCCCCCCGGTCGTACAGATAGCACTCCAGGGAAAAAGCCCGGAACACATCTATGATAACGGTTAATCCCTCTGCTTTCTTTGCTCCTGCAATCAATTCCAATATTCTGATTTCCATGCTGTTTTTCCGCCCTATTCTATTGACCTGCTGTTAGTTTATTGTTGGTTTATTGTTTTTTCCATTATACAGCATCCCGGGGCTAATGCAAAGAAATAAAGTTGTGGAAATGGAACCGGGATTCCCGGCTGCCCTTCCGGATCTCATCCCACCCCCCCCCCACGCTCTCCAAAAACTCCTATGGTCTGCGAATACGCCCCGGAAAATAGGAGTACAGGCATAAAAACGCCAGGAAAACCGCGCCTAAAAACGCTGCTGTATACCGGATGGTACTCTCCATATCCAGGACCCGGTCCTGTGCTGCCTGTACGGCCACGGTCCACCCATAAGGTTCCAGACGTTTATACACCACATAGGTTCCGTCCTCAAGAAGGCTGCCCGTCTCCTGATTCATGGACGGGAGAAGGGACGCCATACTGTCCGCTGTTTTCCCGCTCCCGTCGGTATCAACACGGTAAATGCATGCTCCGCTATCATCCATAATATAAAAGGATGCGCCTAATCCCAAATCTATATCGGAAAGCGCGGACTGCAGCCTGCTTACATCCATGTCCATATAAAAATGGCCCAGACAGCTTCCTATGGTCTTTAAGGAGGTGATATCCTGATAACTGCGCCGGAAGGTAATGACCTGACTCCCGGAATCCTGAAAATAATCGTCCATATGGGCGGGCAGGACCGAAAAATCCCCTTCCTCATCCTCTTTCCCGGTCCAATACCGGAACGCGTCCTCATCCAGTACCTTATACGCGTTCCTGGTAGCATAATAAATCTGCCCTGTCCGGTCCATAAAATAAACGCTGCGCAGCCGGCTGTCCCTGTCCAGGAAATCACTCAGAAGGAGGGTGATTTCCATTTTCCTTTCCTCCCGCCCAAGACCGGGGGATTTTAAAATCTGGTACAGGAACATTCCATCATCCGTGGAAACGTCATAGATATGCTTTGTCAGGCTGCTGCATTCCTCCAACACCGCCTCTGTATTGCTGCCCCCATAGCTCACCATGCGCCCTATGTCATCCAGCACCACACGTTCCATATTGCTTCTGAAATGTCCCGTTAACGCCGTGCTGGCAGCCAGAAGAGGCACCAGGCCCAGAATCACAAAGGATGTGGCCAGACGAATCAATCTGTTTACTTTTCTCTGCATCACGGCTCCTCCCAGCGTTCCAACATATTATCTGCCAGGGATGAAATTGATGTTCCGCCCCACAGCGTCTCAACCAGCATCCGGTCATAGCATTCAATAAAACCATCCTGCGGCTGGGCATCCTTAAGCAGAAACTCCGTATGCACAGGATTTCCCTCATAAGCAGCCTCCATGATTTTCCTGTCCGGCGTGTCCGGCATGTTCACCCGGCGGACCGTCACAGAGTTTCCGTTCATGATTTCCAATATGGTTTCATATACACCTTCGGAATAGCAGAACTGAAGAAACCGGGCACACGCATCCATCTTTTTCCCATCCCTGGCAGTCAGCGACGAAATCCCCCACTGCACACTTCTGTCGTCCATTGCATAGACAGTCCCGTTCTTTCCGGGAAGAAAGAAGAAACCCAGGCGGATCTGAGGATTCAGGTTCTCTATCTGCTGCAGCATCTGAGGCCCTGCATACACCATGACCGCCTGCCGGGTGGATATGGCCCTGGCTGTCTCACGGTCTGTTACTGCCCTGTACTGGGAATTGATATATCCCCGGCTGGCCAGATCACGGAAATCCCCCAGCATCTCCGCTGCCTTTTCTTTGGTCCAGCAGACCTGTCCGTCCCCTGCCGCAATGTAGTTGCAGAACAGGTAATTCCCCCAATATTTCATATGCCGGTCGCCGGCAGCTCCCAGGGCAATGGCATCATATCCTGATGCCTTAAGGGTGGCGCACACCCGAAGAAATTCCTCATATGTGCGAGGTACGCAAAGTCCCAGCCGTTCAAATATCTCCGCATTATAAATCATCCCCAGGGTGGTGGTGTAAAGGGGAACACCATAGCATATGCCGCCGCAGGTACCAGGATTCTCCACCAGCGAATACACTTCCTCCGGCATGGGGGCCAGAAGCCCTGCCTGTACAAGGGAGTCCGTCTCCCTCAGCTCCACGATATCGTTAAACTCTCCCTGGGCAGCCAGCACTTCCAGCCGCCTGGCGTATGTCTGGTTTTCTGCTTCCGGCATGAAATACAGCTCCACCTTAATGTCCTGATTAGATTTCATGAAAGCATCTGCCGCATTCTCCATTCCGCTCTTCCATCTAATGTCCCCTGATGAGCAGACCACCCGTATTTTCACCTCTGGATCCTGACGGCTGACGGACCCAGGGGGCACTGCGGGGCTGCATCCTGTCACCATAAACAACAGACCAACCAAAAGAAGGATGCTGGTTGACATCCTGCTCACGGCTGGTCTGCTGTGGGATTTTGTGGTTTCAAAGCTTTTTTTCCGCCAATTTTTCTTTTTTCTATCCCTGGCTCTGCGGCCAGTTTTCTCTTCTGTACTCGTCTGCACCCTTCCCATATTTCCCCCTAAAAAGCTCCCCGCACTGTCGGACCTTCCTGTATCCAACTGATTCTGCTGCTTTATATATCGTTACCGCCGCATATTGACCCGGTTCCTGAGTGGTTGGCTGTAATACGGATAAACGCATCCATCTCCTTTGTCAGCCACTTATTCCTGTTATATATAACCTGCTGATACATGGCCAGCCTGAAGTCAGCCACATCAAGCACAGCCAGCTCCCCACGTTTTACATATTCCTGCACCGCAAACAGGGGAAGATATGATATGCCCCGGTTCTTCCTTATCATCCTTATGATGAATTCCGTATTGCTGATTTCCAAAAAGGGAGTGAGGACCATTCCCTGTGATTCCAGGAAACAATCCAGCTCCCGCCTGTAATTTTCATTCTTTTCCGTCAGGAAGAACGGCTCGTCCATGATTTCCTCCAGGCTGATTACCCTGTTCCCCCCAAGGCCGCAGGAGGGAGAAGCCACGAACACAATGGGTTCCCGGACTTCCATGACCTTATTCCAATTATCATTATACCTTGGCCGGTCCAGAATGTATATCAAATCCAGCTGGTTCCTCTCCATCATATCAATCAGCTGGTTGGGCGTGGAGGCAGTCACCTTGACCGGAACCCTGGGATGACTGCTGCGAAAGGAATTCAGTATCTGGGGAAGCTTTGAAAAACACAGGGATTCCAGTGTTCCCACATGAAGGGGGCTGCACAGCTCCTCCTCGCTTTTTGCAAATTCCCTGGCACATTTTATATCCCGGATAATTTGGTTGGCATGGCCCAGAAACTGCCTGCCGGGCGCTGTCAGGTAAACCCGTTTCCCCATGCGGTCAAACAGTTTTACTCCCAGCTCATTTTCCAAAAGGCGTATCTGCACGGTCAGGGCTGACTGGGTATAGCCTAAAACCTCCGCTGCCCTGGAAAAGCTTTCGGTCTGGGTGATAGTCACAAAGGTCTGCAGCTGTCTTAACTCCATTTAACTACCTCCTGACAATCTATGAATTTAATTTATTATATATATAAAATTCATGAATTTGATTTATTTATCCTTTATGATACAATGCACTTACGCAGATGTCAATTACCTGGGTTCAATCAAGGATAAGCCTCTGCAGTACTATCTACAAAAAAGAAAAGGATGAGATTACATATGGCATTTATCAGTATATTTGACGTGTTGGGTCCGGAAATGATAGGGCCCTCCAGTTCCCACACAGCCGGCGCATGCTCCATTGCCCTGCTGGCCGGAAAAATGGCGGACAGCCCCATTACACATGTGGAATTTACCCTCTACCAGTCCTTTGCAAAGACCCATAAGGGCCATGGAACAGACCTGGCGCTCCTGGGAGGAATCATGGGCTTTTCCACAGACGACAGAAGGATACCCCTTGCATGTTCCGTGGCAGAAGAACGGGGACTCTCCTACCGTTTCATCACCGATGACACTGATTCGGACACCCACCCCAACACAGTGGATATCCGCATAACCTGCTTAAACGGGCGCACTTACTCGGTGCGGGGCGAATCTCTGGGAGGCGGGAAGGTACGGATCAGCCGCATTGACCATATAGACGTGGACTTTTCCGGCGAGTACAGCACACTCATCATCATACACCGCGACCGCCTGGGTGTCCTGGCCCATATCACCCGCTGTCTCAGCGAAGGATATGTAAACATTGCCTTTATGAAGCTGTTCCGGGAAACAAAAGGAGACAGGGCTTACAGCATCATTGAATTTGACGGAAGCCTGCCAGACCATATGGTATCACGGATTTACGAAAACCCGGATGTACAGGATATTATGTTTATACCGGTGAAGGGAGAAAACGAAAATGGATTTTAAGAATGCAAAAGAGCTTCTGGACTTCTGCCAAAAGCTGAACTGTCCTATCTCAGATATCATGAAACAGAGGGAATGCACCTTGGCTGAGACCAGCCTGGAAGATATATATGCAAAGATGGACCATGCCCTTTCCATCATGCGTGAATCAGCCTCTTCTCCTATCCAGGAACCAAAAAAATCCATAGGGGGGCTTATTGGCGGAGAAGCCAGGCTGGCAGACCTGCACCGGGCCAGAGGAGCCGCCATCTGCGGCAGCGTTCTCTCCAGGGCAATCACCTATTCCATGGCAGTCCTGGAGACAAATACATCCATGGGGCTCATTGTGGCAGCTCCCACGGCCGGATCCTCCGGCATTGTCCCCGGCCTGCTTCTGGCGCTCCAGGAAGAATACAGCATTCCTGACAGCAGGGTAATAGATGCTCTGTTTAATGCCGGCGCCATCGGTTACCTGGCCATGAGAAACGCCACCGTGGCAGGCGCGGTGGGCGGCTGCCAGGCAGAGGTGGGGGTTGCCTCGGCTATGGCCGCCTCGGCTGCCGTGGAGCTCATGGGAGGAACTGCAAAACAGTGTCTCAATGCCGCCTCGTCGGTTCTCATGAACCTGCTGGGCCTGGTGTGCGACCCCCTGGGAGGTCTGGTGGAATGCCCCTGCCAGGGCAGGAACGCCGCAGGCGCCGCTATTGCGCTGACCGCTGCGGAGCTGGCCCTGAGCGGCATCCGCCAGCTGATTCCTTTTGATGAAATGCTCGCGGCCATGTACCGTGTGGGAAGACAGCTGTCCCCTGACCTGCGCGAAACAGCGCTGGGCGGATGTGCGGCCACGCCCACAGGGAAGGCGCTGGGGTGCAGGGCGTGTCCCTGCAGTTCGTAATTATGCCAACTATCCCATTTTATGGAATCCACGAAACACGGGCCTTCCGGTGTAGAATTTTGGACACTCTATGCCGCTAAGTACCCGGACACAGCAGCGGACTACCCTTTCCGCCTCCATTTCCTCACTAAACGCTTCACCCCACTCTCTCCTCTGCTCCCTTTCAGCAGCCCTACTCCCAGATTGGCGCTCAGAAGAATTCCGGCAGATCCTGCAAAAACATACACGAACCGCTTTACGCGTCCATGCCGGCCGCCGGCAGCAGCAGAACCGTCCCCTTCTCCCCCTTCCAGTCCGTCTCCCCCTGGTCCTGTTTCAACCTTCCCGGCATTAGCCTGGAGCGCATCACCGGCCCCTTCCGTATTGTCTCCGTTTTCATCTCCAGGCATCCCCCGCCTTCCATATGCGTCTCGGCCCAGCCTGTTACGTTCCCCAAAAAGTCCATCCTCAGGATGGTCTGATGCAGACGCATCCCCTTGCGTTACCCGGGCCGTATCCGGCCTGTCAGTATCCGCCCGGATGCTGTCCGGCTGCCCTGTGGCAGGGATGCCAAAACCGCCTCCCCACACCCCGGCTCCTCCCGGACTGCCCTCTCCCATACCAGCCTGGTCTCCCGCCATCTCTCCTCCGCCGGCGCTATCTCCCCCGCCGGCGCCATTTACCCCGCCGCCGTTTACCCCGCCGGCTCCAGGTCCTCCTGAGGCATTCCCGGAAACCACACCGCCCCTTCCGGATGTTCCCTGTCCGCCTCCGCCTCTGTTGCCCCCGGAACTTCCGTCGCTGTCAGACGACGGCTTTGTGGCTTCCGGCACCAGACTGACCTGGCATTTTACCGGATCGGAAGTCATAGTGCGCACCGCATCCCCATCTCTTACCTTTAGCTGGATTTTAAACCATATGGGCCGTTTTCCTATGTTGTATTTAAAGACAATATAATCATAGGCCTGGCCGGAAGCAGCATTTTGTTCCAGGTAGTTCGTATATTCCCCATCTTTCCCTGTCCATGCTGCCATCTCATAGCTGACCTGGTCAAAACTGTAATAAAGATACAGTCCCACTGCATTATCAGGAATTCCCGCAATCCGTATCCGCATCACAGCGTAACCGTCCGCGTCTGCTGACAGAATGTCTGCCGCTTCTATTTTCATTGACGTTCTGCTCTGCACCGCCACGTCCAGGGATGCCCGCAGATCGCTTGGGTTGCACAGGTTCCGGTCTGTCAGAGCCTCCTTGGAATAATTTCCCCATACCCTATACACGCCCGCCCGGTTAAAATCCACGGAGGACAAGTCCCACTGCACCGGTATTTCTGCCCACTCATATTTCCCATTGTCCGCCTGATAAAGCACAAGGTCATAAGCAGGATACTCCTCCTTTTTCGGCGGTTCTCCCTCCGCGCAGGCCACAGTGGGAACAGTGCTGTCGGGATTTGGCAGCAGCGGCCTTGCCGCAGGCACGTCCTCTCCCCAGCTTTCGCCGGGCGGATCTGAGGTTTCCGGCTCTCTATTTTCATCCCTGATTCCTCCCGCCAGATGAAAACGGGAGGAAATCTCGTATTTTCCTCCCGCTTTGACCAGGATGTGATCGGAATACAGGCTTTCATATGTCCCGCCCTGAGACAGAAACAGTCTGCCTCCGCTCTCCACGGTCATGATTTCCTTATTTCCCATAAAATAAAGGTCCGGGTTGTCCACTGTCAACTGCCCTTTATTAGCGATACGGATGGTAAAATCCCTGGTGTTTAATTCCCTTCTCCGGCCTGCGTTCCCCTGTTCCATCCCCAGCTCCACCTTACCGTCTATCACCAGGTCCTCGGTAAGAACGGCGAATCCTCCATTGGAACTGTCTGATTGATACCAATTCAGGAAATCCTCCTTGCCTGCGATTCTCGCAATGGCAATAGGTCCCGCCAGACAGAAGGACGGTTTACCTGACAGTATGCCTGTGTTTACGTCTGATACGGCGATGAAACATAGTAAGACCAGAACCGCAATCCATGTTTTTCTTTTCATGTCTTTTGTTTTCACTCCATCTTCCCCTTTATAATATAAAACCCACCAATTCGCCCTGTCTGTTTCCATTTTATCATCCCGGCATATTTCAGGCAATGTGATTCTGAAATGGGAAAGGCATGGAATATCAGGCTGTCTTGGTGGGAATTATATGATATCTGTAATGCATTCTCTTACAGATGCAGGTTCATCTGATTGTTTCCATTCTGGAAACGATGGCTGTACTGGCGCACCATCCTGGAGAGCAGCACCAAAGATGCAAGAGGAAACATCCCGGGCAAATTTCATCCCATGGGTAACAATCATCATGGTAATCCCTTCCCCTGCCAGGGCGCGTATGACGGAAAGCACCTCACCCATCATGGCAGGGTCCAGGGCGGATGTTGGCTCGTCAGGAATACTTCCGTGATCCCGGTAAATTCCACCTGCACCCGGGCATCCTGCTTCACCAGGTCTTGTACTCCGGGCGCCCTAAAATGGAAGACGGACCCTCTGCCCCTTATACAGCCAGTAAATCAGCCCATAGAGTACCAATGGCATAGCCATACCGATATAATCATAGTCTGACTGTATCAACAGGTTGAACAGGGCATGCATGGTGATGGAAATGGACAGAAGCCCGAAGGTTCCGGTGTAGAACAGCTTTTTTTGTTTTTTAACGTATGTGATTCCGGTTCCCGCCACCACGGTGCACAGTCCGTGCATCAGGCTGGCTGAGAAGCCTCTTGCCGTGGCCCACAGTACGGTTACTGCCCCCACGTTGTCAATTAAGATCATGGAATTTTCCAGAATGGCAAAGCCCACGCCCACCGCCATGGCAATCGGGAGCACCCTGTTTCTCCGGTCATCCAGCAAAACCGCGTACAAAAGCACCGGTATTGCCTTGAGCAATTCCTCCGTCATGGGCGGAACCAGCTCGGAAAAGCTTCTGGCGCTCAGTCCTGTCATGGGATACACGATGGTATTGATTTCATAGGCGGACAGGGCTGTGACAGTCCCCAGAAGCATAAAACCCACTATGCAGCGCGACTTGATCTCCAGCAGCGGAAGCATCAGAAGCATGGGGATGGTCAGGCAGAGAAATATTATATAAACCATTTGCGCACCCCCATTTCGGCCATTGGCAACAGCGTCATAAGAAGCACCGACGACAGGACAGACCCGGCCACCCGGATATCCAAACCTGAACATGCAGGGGCCTGTAAAAGGACCTGCACCATGCAGAATACGATGACGCAGGCATTGTAAGGGCGCATCACCCGGATGATTCCCAAATCCACATCCGGCAATATCAAGTGCTTGATGGAAAAATACAGGGTCGGGGCAATGGGCAGGCATAGGAGGGCATAGGTCAGGCAGGCCCCGGCCCCCAGGGTCCGCACCGAGTGGGCAAGCAGCACCAGCACCAGAAGGGGACCGGAGGCAGCAGCCAGCCGGTATCCCCGGTATCTGGCCTCGCCGCCGTCCGCCAGACGGTTGATAGCGCCATAGTAGGAGGACAGCAGGAAGAAATAGGTTCCCATGTAACCCAATATTCCCACATGAAATCCCGCCGGTTCATGGCCATAGACCAATGCATAGCCGGCCGTGAACAGGGTTCCCAGCAGATAACTGGCCATGGCGTAGAGAAGGAGCTTAAAAAAGAGGGGCTGCTTTCTGCGGATACACTCCCATCCCCCGTAGAGTACACACACCAGGACGGCTGCCAGCTTCAGGCCGGTCACGAATGGGCCTCCTTTCCGGATCCCTGGCCTTTCTTTTTGAGAATTCCCCACATGACAGCCATTCCGATGAGCACGCCGATTATCATACTGGTGGCAATGGGCGCTGTATTCACAGCTCCTCCATGCTGGGAAAAAAGGCTCTGTCCCCTGGTAATGCCCTGGAGAGGCTTATACCCGCCCTGAAGGGATGAGGAGGCTCCCTGGCTATAACTGTTATACTCTCCCATAAGCTCCTGCATCTTTACCATAAGGGACTGAACCTGTGCGCCGGTTTTTTCTATATAATCCTCCAGGCCCCGTATAACAGACTTCCACTGGTCCGATGAATACAGAAGGCCCTGGTTTGACTTGGGGTATGATATCTTATTGGTATCCATGTAGAACTTCATCGTATCCGGCATGGCAATGCTTTTTCTGGAGCTCTCTGCGCTTTTTTGTATCTGCCGTGCCTGGGATAAAAAGCTGCCTGCCCTGTTCTGATCCTTCTGAATGCGGTTTATCTCATTCATATAGGGCGTCATGGTATCTTTGGTGCTGTTGGCCAGCTGCATCTGGAGCCTGGCCAACTCAAGATTTATATTGGAGGAACTGCCTCCCCCAAAGTCCGTGCCACCTGCCCCTACCATGGCCCCGGTCATGGACGCGCCCCGGCTTTCTCCTTCCTCTGAATCAAGCCCGGGACCGCCCACGTCCATCGGCTTTAAATCCTCCACCAGCTTCTGCACATCCTCCCACGGAGCGCCTTCCTGTATTTTGTCCAGTATATCCCCGGAGGCGGCAATGCGTTCCGCTATTTCCCTTAGAATCTGATCCTGGTCTGACTGTTCCGACCCGTAGGCAGTAAACGATATGAGCGTCATGGATGCCATGCAGGCAAGCAGACATTTCCTGATATTTATCTTCATATTTTATCTTCCTCTCTCATGACCCTTCTTCCTTTGCCCAATGGGTCAAAGACGTTTCATCAATGTCAATATATTACAGCCGTCCCTGTATTCATAAACAACATCATCCATGGACTTTTTCACCATGAGGATTCCCAGTCCTCCAATGTCCCGTTCCTCAGCGGAAAGGGTGGTGTCTGCATCCGGCTTGGCTAGGGGATCAAATGGCTTGCCGCTGTCTAAAAACTGAATGGTTACCTGCAGGGGATTTCCTCCCACCGCGCACCGCACCGTGGCCTGCCCGATTTCGGGGTGATATGCATACCGGGCAATATTGACATAGATTTCCTCCACTGCAATGGAAATCTGCATCTGAATCTTCATGGAAATCCCCTGTTCCTCCAGCGCCTGTTCCACAAATTCCTGTACATGCTCCAGTTCCTCCAATGCGGCCGGTACCGTCAACTCCATCATAACGCTCCCTTCTCTGCTGGCTGTCCCCTTTTTTCTGACAGCTTTAATTTTTCTGACAGCTTTAACGCAAGCATGGTTATATCGTCAAACTGGGGCGCGTCCCCTGCAAAAGCGTCTATATCCGCCTTCACAGCAGGAAGAAGTTCTTCCGGCGCAGCATCCTCATGAGCGGCAAGCACAGACAAAAGCCGTTCTTCACCGTAGAGTTCATTCTCCCTGTTGGCGGCCTCGGTGACACCGTCTGTATAGAGGTACAGTGTACTGCCGGGAGACAGGTCCATTTCACCTGACTTATACCGGATTCCCTCCATTCCGGCCAGCACGAATCCCGGCCTCAGCTTCATGTATCCGAAGCTGCCTCCTGCCTGACGCACCAGCGGCGGGTTATGGCCCGCATTGACATAGACCATGTGCCCGGTGGCGATTTCCAGAACCCCCATCCATGCGGTGACAAACAGCCCTTCCTCGTTGCTCTCGCAGAGCTGGGCGTTTACCTCGCCAAATACCTCAGCCGGGGTGGCGCCTGCCTGGGTGTGGTCCTTGATCAGCGTCTTTGCGATGACCATAAACAGGGCAGCCGGCACACCTTTGCCCGACACGTCCGCGATCACCACTGCCAGATGTCCCTGGTCCACCAGAAAGAAATCGTAAAAGTCTCCCCCCACCTCCTTGGCCGGCTGCATGGTTGCATAGATGTCAAATTCCGACCGGTTTGGGAAGGCCGGGAAAATGCCCGGCAGCATGCTGGCCTGGATATGGGTGGCCACGTCCAGTTCCGCCCCGATGCGTTCCTTTTCCGCTGTCACAGCTGACAGATTCTCAATATAACTGTATAGCTCATGGGCCATGTGGCTGAAGGCTTCCCCCAGCTCCTCTATCTCATCCCCGGTCTTTACGTCCACATGGAAATTAGAGAGGTCATCCATCTGTTCGCTGACAATGGTCCTCGCTGCCTGACTCAGGCGGTTTAAGGGCCTTAAGACCGACTGGCGGATAAAGAAAAAATATCCCACGATAAAGACAAGGAGGACTGCCAGGATGACCAGCACCACCGCGGCTGCGAAGCTCCCTACCTGTCTGTTAATCATGTCCATGGAAATATCCACGCAGGACAGGGCCACTGACCGGCCTGAAGAATCCCGAATAGCCACATAGGCGGAAGCCAGATAGCCGTACTCCTCATTATCTGTTATGAGAATGGTGTCCTCACCATCCGGATGCAGATAAGCGCCCCCCATGATTTCCCTGCCGCCCTGATAATAGTCGTCCACATCCCCCAGGCTGCATACTCCCTCCTCCCCCGTCTTTCCCACATCCCATATATAGTACATATGGTCCTCGCAGGGAATGACCACGTAAAAATACTTGATGCCTATGGTCTCCTTCATATACAGGAGATAACGGCTTACCTGGTCGTAGTAGCTGTCTGTCTTTCGTGTCAGCGCATAGTCCTTAATGGTGTCTCCGTCAATATACTCCGCAGCTATCTTAGCCTGGTCAAAGGCCATCTTGGTGTAATATGATTCCATGCTGCTGCGGTACTGCCGTGTGATGACAAGGCACAGGGTTATCATCAGGACCACGGTCATTGCAATCAGCCCCATAAGGAACTTAAGCTGCAGCTTTCCTTTTTTTCTGCTTCTCATCACGCCTATTCCTCCCACACCGGCACCAGGTCCAGACGCAGATGCCCGTCAGCCACGCCGTACAGCACCCTGTTTTCACGGACAAACAGATTATGGCTGTCATCCTGCCCCAGAAGCACGCTTCCTGCCGCAAATCCATCCACATAGCAGGAACGTCCGTCTATGCACACCGTAGTCATCTTATTGAAGCACCGGTACACCCCCCGGGCTTCCTCCACCGTCATGCCGTGATTCAGGGCCAGCGCCTCCTTCTTCGGACGGTTCCAGTAGGGAAGCTTCTCCTTCTGGGGCCTGGCATTTGACCATACCCTGTCAAAATCCTCCATCAGCTCTTTTACCATGGAAAGGGCCTGGCATCCGCTCTTTAAATAAATATCCACGCTGTCATTACCCGGCTGTATGTCATACTTCCTTTGGGCCAGGATGTCCCCCCGGTCCAGGGACTTTGCAATCTTATGCATGGTCACGCCGCTTCTCCCCAGCCCGCGCTCCATGGCACACTCGATAGGATAGTAGCTGCGCCCCTCAGGAAGCAAGGAGCTGTGAATGTTGACGCCGTAAAACCGGCTGTCATCCGGCACAGGAATCTTGTGGCTGTATTCCGCCACAAAAAACAATTCACAGCCCTCCTTTTCCATATAGGAGAGCATCTCATCTTCTGTGATCTGTCCATAACAGACAGGTATGCCTGACATGTGGGCAAGCTGGACTATATTATGCTCATTAAAATAGTCCTCCTCCATGTGGTATGTATATAACGCCAGAATTTCATGGTTCAGATGCAGGTATTCAAAAACGTCCAAAAACACATCTGACCCAAAATATACTATTTTCACTTTAACCTTCCTTTTTTATCCTTCATAATAATATCCTTCTTATATATCCTTCTTAATTTATAATAATACCGTCCTGATTTACCTTGCAGCCGCCAACCACGGCATTCACTGCCATGGAACCGTCAGCGTTAAAATACCGCCAGTGTCCGTCCACATTCTTCCATCCGCCGGAGAACATAACACCGTCGCTGCCGAAGAAATAAATTTTCCCGTCAATCTGCCGCAGGCCCGTGTACATATATCCCCGCCTGCCGTCATACAGCTTGTGCAGATAATACCATTTTCCGCCAATCTCAATCCATCCGTCCTTCATATAACCCTTAGGATCGAAATAGTACCAGTCGTAACGGCCATTGTAATACAGATATGCCCAGCCGGCGCTTGGCCATGTGCCGTTGCTGTAGGCGTACCACCATCCGGTGTCATTCTGCATCCATCTTCCTTCCCTGACAGTACCTGAGTCATGTTCAGCCTGTACCGCTCCTGCTGTTTCCTCTGTTTCCTGGGTATAAGCGATTGCGTAGGTTGAAAATTCATCCGCCCTTATGGTCAGTGTCTGATGTTCCTCCTGATACGTATTGTCCACAGCAGATACTGTTCCTCCATGGACCTTATATACAAAGTAGGGCGCCCTGTTTCTTATCTCCTTAGGGAGCGGAATTACAATCGTGAGTTTTTTGCCTTTCAGGTCCGGTACAGGCGTCTCATAATCCCCTGCCGTCACTCCGGCGGCATTTTTTACGGTCTTTAACACCTGCAACTCCAGATACATGCCCACCTGCCCGCCGGGAGCCATCTCCTGGGCAATGCGTTCTGCATCCTGCGCCACTTCATTTCTGGGTTTATTCTCGACCCGGAGCTTGAATTCCACAGTACCGCCGTCCCTGACTGCATCTGCGTCAGCTTGTGTATACAATTCACTGTGAAACAACTCATTTAATCCGCCGGCCACAACTTCCGGAGTATCCTCAGTGGCAATCTCAATAATGCTTTGCGTCTTTCCTATGCTCATCTGTATACCGGCCACACTGTTCCCGCTCTTTATTTCCACAATCTGCGTAACACGGTAGTATCCGTTATTAGCTACCAGATTGTAGAATCCGTCAGGCAGTCCCTCAAATTTGAATTGTCCCGGTGACTGAAGGGGACCTGCCCCGGCCTGGACCGTATTGCCCCGTTCCAGCGTTACATAAATCAATGTATCCGCCATACCGCTGTTGTCCGTCACAGTACCGCTTATTTCACCCAGGGGACCGTTTAAGGCGGCTGTCCTGAAACGCACTAATTGTTCATGGGTTTTTATTCCTCCCCCACCGTTTTCCTCATATGATATCTGCATCTTCACCTGATAATCCGTCTCCGGATCCAGTCCTGCCAGTGCTGCTTTTACAGAGACTGTTTCCATGTCCGAATCCTGGATCAGCTCATGGTTTACAATCTGGTATCCATCTTCTGTTCCGGCCTTTTTATAGCTCACCGTCACCTCTTTTAACGGTACATTGCCCAGTAAGATGACGCCCTCCAGCATGGCGCTGTTTGGGGTGATATCCTTGGGCGCTGACAGGCTGAGTACGGGATTGCGTACTGATTCCACTAAAAATCCGCCTGTTATGACTTCCGGCATTACCTGGTAATTGTCCGCATCTCCATTGACCTGAATCTGCGTGATTCTTATATCATAGCTTCCCGCCGGGGCCTCCTTTGTATTGCCCTCGCTGGAAACAATAAGCGCTGACCTGATGGATGCTTTTACGGCATCTGTAAGGCCTTCATCTCCCGGCCATGTAACTATAAAGCCGCTGCCGCCAATGGGATCCCACTGATATACTTTGCGCCCTGATACTGTTATGGAAACCGGCTTAGGTTTGATGATATAAGATATGGTAGTGACAGAATCCTCCGCCAGCCCATATTTTTGCGCCCCGCTCTCCGTAAGCGCGAATACGGCAGTATAGGAGCCTGCGCTGACAGGCGCATGGCCGACCGGTACGGACTGCCCGCTGTCTGTGGTCCGGGTATAGTTTACGGTGTAATCTTCTTCCGTCAGGTCCGCCCCAGAAGAAACAGCAGAAGCTGCCTTTTCCTCCCCTGAATAGACCAGGTCGGAAGGCGCTGACAGGGTAACCGTTACATCCACTATCGGCGCAGCACCGTCGATACCCGCTGTAATCTGTCCGTTTTCAACGACTATTTCTCTTGTTACAGCCTCGCTGATAGCGCCCGCATCATTCATAATCCATACATTAACAATGTAGGTACCGTCATCCGGGAACTCGGCTTCCCCAATCACCCCTGTGATGGTCTTCTCGCTGCCGTCAGCCAGTACACTGGCCAGATTCCTCTCCTCCTGCCGGGGCTGCCCGTCCTTTTTAATGGTATAGTAAATGGAATCAGTCCGCCCTGCTTTATCCGTAACCCTGGCATCTACCTTAATGCTCTTTTTTCCTTCCGCCTCCAGCGTAAAGCTGAAGGGGTCTTTTGAAAGTACAGGCGGGTCCGCAATTTCCCCTACTGAGAAAAGAACAGAACGCGTAATACGTTCGCCCGGGGAGAGCTCCATATCTTTCCATGAGAAGGCCAGGCCGCTGTCATCTCCGATTAGATCGTCTGCGCTGGTATCGTTAAATTGATTATTCTGTCTTTCGCCATAATATCCAAACCACATGGTAGATATATCATCCGCCCCCGGCGCCTTTTTACATGCCAGTGAAAACTGCTGCTGACTGCCTGGATCCTCCATCCTAAATCCCGTTCCGGTTCTGTAAATAGATGCTGCGTCATTGCTTCCAATCTGAATATCTGCATTTACCCCAATACATACCCGTTCCATAGTCTTATCTGATACATTTACCAGGGTATGAGTCACCTTCAGATATTTTCCGTCGCTCACAAAATCAGCGGAAATCCCTGCTGCCAATATCTCTCCTGATTCCAGCTCAACAAAAACCGGTTCACGTTCCAAATTTTTAATGGACGTGCAGTCTGAAAATTTTGTAGGTTCCTTACCTGCGCAGACCCCCAGGTAATATCCGTTGTTACGGTAGGTGGTTTGTACATCCTTACCATCTTTTATTCCATGTACATCGTAATTGCCTGTTGATGCAGAAAGCCGGAATGATAGGACACCATTTTCTGTCTCCACAGGTTCCAGCCCATGGCTCAGGTCTGAAGAAAATGTGACTTTGATACTGGGATACTCACTCTTGCATACATCATACAACGCTCTTCCCAGTTCCAATTGATCCGTTCTGATAATAACAGAACCGGATCCTGTGATACTATTTGCAATCCCCTCAGGAACCCCTGTATTCTGGGGCAGAGAAACCACCAGCCTGCTGCCGGTACCCAGTGCATTGCTCCCAATAGAGGTTACACTCTCCGGCACGGTTAATTCATGTAACTGTCCACATGCGTTAAATGCATTTTGACCTATACGTGCTGTCTGACCCAGTTCCACAGAACAAATGGTCTTCGGAAAGATGGAACCAGACGAAACGTCCGGCATATCTGCTATCTTTTCTTTTTCTACTGAATCACTCATAATAAATGTCTGGAGTGATACCATATTCCGCAGATAATGCCAATCACTTTCCGAAAAAGTACCTCCCAGAATCTCCAGGGAATGAATATTGTCAGAAGTCTGATCCTTCAAAGCGTCTTCCAGTCCCGTTCCAGTCAGTTCCATACCGCCATCAACCCTGATGTTAATAACTTGTTCCTCTATCGTATTCACCAGTTTCATATTGCTGAAAAATGTGTCCAGGTCCATCAGCTTCCGGTTCAGCTCCGAATCAAATTCATCCTTCTCATCCTGGCTGAGCGCATCATATGCCTTCTTTGCTTCTTTTTCCTGCTCCACTATTCCTTGGATATCGGGAATCTGGGATGCCGTGGGCACACTTATCCGCTCAACCAACTCCACTATTTCCTCCACTGACGGAAGCGCTTGGATTTTCTCATAAACAGATTCCATGGCGGAAGTAGGGTATATAATCACAGCATCTGTAATTTCTATAAAAATCATTGGCAGCTCTGTATCCATATCATAACGGCTGCTTATAACGGGTATGTAGCAATAGGTGGTTCCTGCTTCGTCCTCGGGGGAGTAAGCGTATTCTCCCTCATCCGGTTCCCACGCCTTCACCGTTATCTCAGTCCACTGGTTATCCGTTTCTTCTGTGTTACTGTTCTCTGTATTCCCGGACTCTGTATTCCCGTCTTTTACATTTGCCTTTTCCGCTGCGGTCTCTGTATATGCTTCAATACTTCCCGTTTTACCGTCATTCTCAGTAACATCCGCACCTGTATCTGCATTCTCCGGCAGACCTGCCCATGGTACCATCTGGCCCATAATCTCAACAGAATCTCCAAAATCATTATTATCCGTACTGTCATAGCCATCAGCATTGCCGGTAGATGTAGATATGGAAGCCCCGGAATCATCAGAGCTGCCACTATCTGCTGATGCGCCATGTGATGTATCCTGGTTGCCTTCCGGCGCCGCTCCTTCTGACGAACTCTGGTTCCCTTCCGACGGACTCTGGTCTCCTTCCTGTGTCTCACCTTCTGACGGCCCCTGGTTCTCTCCCGTAGCCTCTCCCTCCGACGGATTCTGATTCTCTCCCGGCTCCTCACCTTCCGACGGCTCCTGATTCTCTCCCGGCTTCTCACCTTCCGACGGTCCCTGATTCTCTCCCGGCTTCTCACCTTCCGACGGCCCCTGATTCTCTCCCGGCTTCTCACCTTCCGACGGCCCCTGGTTCTCTCCCGGTGTCTCTCCCTCCGACGGCCCCTGATTCTCTCCCGGCTTCTCACCTTCCGACGGCCCCTGGTTCTCTCCCGGTGTCTCTCCCTCCGACGGCCCCTGATTCTCTCCCGGCTTCTCACCTTCCGACGGCCCCTGGTTCTCTCCCGGCTTCTCACCTTCTGACGGCCCCTGGTTCTCTCCCGGTGTCTCCCCCTCCCACGGATTCTGGGGCTCTCCCGGCTTCTCTCCCTCCGACGGGTTCAGGTTCTCCTCGGGCATCTCCCCCTCTGACGGTTTCTGGACCCCATCCGGCACGGCTGGTGTTACGGCTGACGTTGGCTGTTCCGGTTTTTGTTCCTCAGCATCATCCCGGTATGTCTTTACCATCAAAGTATCAGGAAACAGCTTTTCAAATTCCTCCTGGCTGGTTCCTTCAGGCACCTTCATGGAGGAGAGTTCCTCCGGCAGTTCCTGGAACTCGGAAATAATTATTTTCTTTCCTTCTTCTTTTTCACCCTCTGCCAGGCCTGTTATTTGAATGCTGTTGCTCATTACCATAATGGCCATCACCAAACTAATAGCTCGTTTCTTTCTGTTGTAAATACGCATCGCGGCTCTCCCTATCATTTAAGTCTGATTACAGAATACATGGTTTCCAATCACGCACTGTATATGTCCATTTTCCTTTTCCAGGGAAAAATACATGGTCTTAAAAGGCAGAATCTGTGTTTCCCCATCCAACACTGCTTTTACATTCCGTTTCACACGCTCCGAAGGTTTCGCAGCGTCCATATTCCTGTTCTTCCATGTGACGAACTGACTGCACCCATTGTCTTTCTGGCTGAGCACCTCATAAACCGTATCAGGAAACTGGTCGGAATACATCCGGTTCAGAATTACCTCCACTACAGCCTGCTGTCCCCTGTCCGGTTCCGCGCCTGCCTCCAGCATGGTGATTCTTGCAATCATGTCCAGCTCTATCTCATCAAGCTGTATTCCCCACCTGTTTTGTGGGCTTCCTTTGTTTCCCTCAGGTTTCTCTCTTTTCTTTTGTAATTCTCCTTTTGCTATGGAGAAAATTTTCTCCGGAACACAAATCCCGGGCACCATTTTCCCATAATGGCCGTTCACATCCGCCCCGTCCAGCCCAAACACCGTCATAGCATGAATTATGAATGACAAAATCACTATGAAAAACAGATTGACTCCCACAAACTTTTTCATCGGTTATTCCCCCGGTATTCTGTCTTTTGTATGTTTCACCGGCCCGAAGACCTATATTTTCACCACCAGAGAATTAAAACCGCCGTAACGCCGGTAAAAGAAATCCTTTGCCTTACTCTTGACAACCCTCACTCCCATGGCATCCATATCAAAACCGCCTTCCTGGCTGACCCGGCCCGTCTCCAGGGCAAAGGGGTCAAAATATTTTGCAGTGTCCCGGATATGGAGGATAAATTCCCCCTGCTGCCCGGCCACCAGTGTAATCTCGATGCATACGTCATCCCCGCCTCCGTCCCGCAGAATTACAACACATAATTCTTCGATGGTCATGGTCACGTAATACGTCTGTCTGGGACTGGCCTCCCATTTTTCACAAAATGCCCCGGCCTCCCCTGTGACCAGGGTCATATCCTGGTTTCCCCGGTTGACCGTGCAGGTGTAAACCCTGGATCCGTCAAATTCCTCGGTCCGGCCCCGGCCCGCTAAAAACCGTATTATCCACAATCCCAGTGAAAGTACCTCAACAGCCGGGAACATCCACCAGAACAGGTCCATTCTCAGGAAAGAGAAGAACAATACGCCGGGTATCAGCACAATGGCGCCCCGCAGCGACGAAATGATAAGGCTCTCCCGCTCCTGATTACAGGACTGGAAATATCCGGCCAAAAGAATGGATATACCGGCAAACACAGTACCGGCGCAGTAAAGCCTGAGGGCTCCTGCCCCCATGGCGGCAGCCGCTGCCTCACGCAGCCCAAACAGGGCGCATATGAATTGGGGAAACAGGAAAATCAAAAGAGCTGCCAGGCATCCCGCGCTGCATCCATACCGAAAGGCGTATCTGCGCACATTCCTCATTCCCTCCCCGCGGTGTTCTCCGCAATAGGTGCTCACCATGGGCTGCATAGCCCTGGTGGTCCCCTCGTAAAGATAGAGAATCAGATAGGAGGCATTCTGCAGCATGTCAAAAACAGCTACAGACGCCTCATTCCCGGCACGGATTAGGATGTTATTGCACAGCAGCAGGAAAATAAGCTGGTACAGATACTGGACGGAACTGGAACATCCGTCTTTAAAGGCCCTGGCTGCAGCCCCCGGCGCAGGACGGACAGGCCGGAATTTTAGTATATGCCTTCCTCCCAGGATACCTGGCAGATAGCACAGGATGGCAACTGCCTGGCCAATCATGGTGGACAGGGCTGCTCCCGCTGTGCCGTATCCCAGTATCAGCACAAACAGGATATTGAAGCCGATATCAGTAAGGTTGCCTGCAACCGAACCAAGACTGGCTATCTTCTCATTGTCATCATTACGCAGATAGTAATTGAGAATATTAGACATATAAAAAAGAGGTGTGGCTGAGACCAGCACCGCCAGGTAGCTTCTGGTGGCTTCAAAAAGCGGTCCGTCATCCGGCACAGTGCCCAGGACAGCCAGAAACGGCGTCATGAAAACATTTCCCAGTATTCCTGTGAGGATGCTAAAGGCCAGAGCCCCTGTCACCACCTGGTTAAAGCTGTCCACTGCCTCCCCGGGCTTTCCCTCCCCCAAAAGCCTGGAGTACCTGACAGAACCTCCCAGCCCCAGCCCATGGGCAAACATACAGTTAATCATGTAAACCGGAAGAATCAGCGCGATGGCAGCCAGACCCACGGCTCCCATTCTCTGGCCCACCACAACCGCGTCCGCAATATCACTGAGCGCCCATCCTGCGGAGGAAATGATGGCGGGTCCCCACATGCGCCGGAATATCCTGCCTGTAAAGCGGTCCCTGTTTTTCATTTCCCTTTTTCCACTCCCTTTTCTCTCATTCAATGGTCAGGATATCCGTAAATCCTGTGACCTCAAATACTTCCATGATTGTCCCGCACACATTGCGTACCGTCATGGTTCCCTGCCTGTTCATCTGCTTCTGGGCCGCCAGAATCACCCGCAGGCCGGCGGAAGACAGGTATGCCAGGCCTTCCATATCAAGCACCAGTCTGTCCACACCCTCTAATCCGTTTTTAATCACAGTCTCCAGCTCCGGTGCTGTTGTGGTGTCCAGACGTCCCTCCAGCTCCAGAGTCAGGCAGCCGTTATTTTTTGTGGTTATGATTGTCATTATCATTTCCTCCCTGTCATTCTTCATTTTTCATAAAACCGAATCTGGTATCCACTCTGTTTTCCATACAGCGGCAGATGCTGCTGCGTATATGGAGCTTTGTGGATTTACGGAAGTCGGCATACCTGCAGTACCAGCACTCCCGCACAGCAGGCATGCTCCGGCTGGTCCCGGTAAAATACGGACAGCTGTAATCCTCTGTCACAATCGGGTAGCCGTCATCTGTCACGCCAATCACCGCTCCCCGGATTTTCTTTTCCGACATGGCCGCACACTCCTCTTTCATAAACATGATTTGCAGCCAAATGTGAAACAGCATCATCTGACCACGGAACAAACATATCACAGCCTTTAAAAGGAATGAGGGATGCAGGACAAAAAACGGTTTTTCCGGGATAATTGACACCGGACTGCCACCCCTGCCTTTAACACGGTGTGGCTTCCTTACATTCCAGGGCCAGTACCACCTTGACCGTGAATTCATCATCGGTGTGGCTGACCGCACAGTAGCCGTGGTAGCGCTCCGCCACATGCCGGATACTGTCCAGTCCCAGTCCGTGTCCGTTTTCCTCCTTTAGGGTAACCAGCCGGTCCCCATCCCATTTTACCCTTCCGTCATAGCTGTTTCTGATTTCCATAATCAGGTTATGCCCTACCAGGCGGGCCAGCAGCGAGATATAGCGTCCGGCTCCACGGCCCTGGCGTTGGCATGCCTCCACGGCGTTCTGCATGGCATTGCCCAGCACCGTGCACAAATCCACGGGAGTACAGGGCAGGTCAGGAGGAATCTGGGCGTCGCAATTGAACCTGATCCCCCCGCTTCTGGCCTGTTCCCCGTAATATTTTAAAAGAATATTGGCCGCATGGTCCCCGCAGTAATACAATCCGTCCATGTCCGGCATCTGTTCAACAAGGGCATCCAGGTACTCCTTCAGACGGTCATAGTCCCCGGCCTGGGCGTATCCGCTCATCACCCGCAGATGGTGCAGGATGTCATGCTGCATCCTGCGCACCTCATCTATATGGCCTGCCAGGAAGGCATAATACTGTTCCAACTGTCTCTTATCTGCAGACATAACCAATCTTCCTCCTGTACTAAATACGGGTCAGCTCAGCCCGTTCCAGCAGATATCCGAAATACGCGTCCCGGATTGCGCGGCTGCCCCGCTGCCGTATAGGAATATGGGCCCCGGACATCATCAGGAAATCCTCCTCCGCTACTCTCACCCGGTTCATATTCACAATAAAGCTTTGGTGGCACCGCAGGAATCCGTGTCCCTTCAGCTCCTTTTCCACATCGTCCAGTTTTGCGTATACCCGGTACTCCTCTCCGTTTTCCAGAAATACCAGAAGCACATTCCTGCGGCTCTCTATGTATTCAATCTCCCGGTAGGCAATCCTGCGGCCCCTGCATCCCTTTTTGAGCAGAAGTGTTTTCTGGTTTCCCTCGTATTCCTCCTGCAAAAAACGTCTGAGCAGGGCTGCCGTCTTCTCCCCGTCCAAGGGTTTGACAAGGTATCCGTAGGCATACACATCATAACTCTCCAGGGCATATGCCGGAGTAGTTGTCAGGAACACAATGGACACATGGGGCGCGTACCGCCGCAGACAGCGGGCAGCCTCCATTCCCAGCATGCCGTCCATAAAAATATCCATAAAAATAAGATCAAAATCAACGGAACCGTCATCGTAATCATCCACCATGGTTTCGCCGCGGCTGTATTCTGCCAATGTATACTCGTAGGGTACGGCCGCAAAAAAGGAGCGCAGGAAACCCTTTACCATATCCCTTTCTGATTTCAGGTCGTCACATATTGCAATACGAAGCATGATCATCCATCCTCTTTTTGTATCTTAACGATGTATTTTACCATAATATGGTCTGTATACCTGATTATGGGATAAATGACGGATTTTTTTGTATAAATGGCATATTATGTCCCTATTCCGTCACTCTCTGCACAGAACCAGACAGATTCTAATGCCGATTTTATCAGAAAGATTCCAGTTCATGTGGAATCCAGGCCACTCTTAACCAAAATGTAACCTTTTTCCCGGACCGCTCCCGGAATATATGGTATACTGTTATTGAGTACAGCTCGAATAACAGGCATCTGACGGGAGGAAGGGACCATGCCGTATCTTTTGTTTGTGGACGATGATTCCAATGTGTTAAATATAAACCGTAATTACTTTGAATCCAGGGGCTTTTCTGTATCCGTGGCCCAGACAGCGGACCAGGCCCTGGACCATGTGAAAAAGTATCCGGTAGACTGCGTGGTGCTGGATATTATGATACCGGGCTTTGATGGGTTCCTGCTCTGCCGCCGCTTTAAAACCCAGATGACAGCACCTGTCATTTTCCTCACCAGCCTGACAGAAAAAGAATATTTATATCAGGGCTTTTCCCTGGGCGGAGATGATTTTCTCACCAAGCCCTGGGACCTTAAGGAGCTGGAGATGCGGATCCGGACCAGAATCAGCCAGTGTTCCAACCGTTCCCTTAAGGGTGAACGGCTGGAATTCCCGCCTTTAACCATTGACGCCGGCACCCGCCAGGCGTCCATAGGGAATGTCTGTGTTCCGCTGACCGCCTATGAGTTCGACATATTACTGCTGCTGGCCCGTTCTCCGGGCCATGTCTTTTCCCCGGACTCCATTTACCGTGAAATCTGGAAACTGCCTGATTTGGACAACACCCAGACCGTCAAGGTGCATGTGGCCCGTATGCGGCATAAAATGGAAGCTGCCTGCCCGGGACACAGCTTCATCGGAACCGTGTGGAAGCAGGGGTACCGTTTCCTGCCGGAAAACAGCTGAGAGTAATCGTGAGAGGCGGTGAAAAGCCATGACGCAGTACAGGAATTCAAAATGGCTCAATTTAACGGCAGCGGCAGCCCTGCTTCTGGCTGTCCTTATTCTGTTCCAGTTCCTGTATCAGAAAGATAACAAATACACAAACGGGCCTCCCTATGGAAGTCAGGGTGTCTTTGCATTCTCCGCCCGTGACCTGACAGGCAGCAGGCCCCTGTTTCTCATTGACGGATGGGAATTCTATCCGGACCAGCTGCTGACACCTGATACCGTTGGTTCTGTTCCGGACCAATCCATGTCCTTCATATTCATCGGACAGTATTCCAACTTTTCCTTCCTCTCCTCCGGCCATTCGCCCTTTGGCAGGGCCACCTACCGCCTGCTGCTGCGATATGACGGAGAACCAAGGCTTCTGACCCTGGAAGTGCCGGAGCTGTTTACGGATTATCAACTTTGGATAAACGGACAGCCAGTGGAACAGGGCAGCCCCTTTGCAACCTTTTACATGGACGGCACCGCCGAAATTTTGTTAAATACAGACAACCGCAGCCACTATTACAGCGGTCTGACCTATCCCCCTGCCCTTGGCACCCCTGAGGCTGTCCACAGGATGTTATTTCTGCGCCATATGTTCTACGGCATACTGTGTATCTTTCCCCTGGCCCTGTGCCTTTACGCGGCCGCTGCCTGGAGAATACGGGACAGGGACAGGCGCCTGCTGCATTTCGGCTTATTATGCCTGTTCTTTTCCATCCACTGCGCTTATCCGTTCATTCACCAGCTGGGCCTGTCCGGAAGGCTCTGGTATGCCGTGGAGGATGTCTCCTGGATGGCTATGCTGTATGAAGTCATGGTACTTTCCTCCGTGGAGGCCGGTTTCAGCGGAAAACTGTGGTACAGGAGATTCCTCCGCCCGGCTGCGGCTGCGGCCTGTGCCGTATGCGGCCTGTCCGTCCTCTTCCTCATACCTGCCTCCCCCCGCCTGGTGAATCTTTACGGCGCCTTCCTGGACGGATACAAGCTTCTTATCTGGCTCTATCTGCTGGAATGTGCGGTATACGGCCTGTGGATGAACCGGGACAGCGCGGGCCTGGTGCTGGCCGGATGTTTAACCATGGGGGCCGCCATGGTGTCCAATCTTCTGGACAATAACCAGTTCGAGCCTGTTTATACGGGATGGCAGACGGAATACAGCGGCTTTATCCTGGTCATCGTTTTCTGGATTCTCACGGTCCGGCACATAAGCCGGGTCCTGAAGCAGAACCAGGCCCTCACCGAGCACCTGGAGGACCAGGTACAGAAGCGCACCAGGGAGCTCCATGCGGTGCTGGATGAACGCAAGGCATTTTTCTCGGACCTGGCCCACAACCTGAAGGCGCCCGTGGTGGCCATTCACGGATTTACAGATTTGATTCTCAGGGGAAATTTGTATCTGGATGATGATTTGAAGGAATATCTGGATAAAATCAGCAGTGAAAATGAAGAACTATGCAGACGCATGTATGTGCTGGGAGACTTAAATGCTTTTGATAAGATTACGGAGCCAAGGGAATTAATAGAAATAAACGGCTTGCTGTCCCAGGTCAGTCACGATAATGAACCTGAGGCCTGCATATCCGGTATAGAACTGCGGGTGGAAAAGCCGGAAGACCAGGCATTTATCCTGGCGCAGAAGAGAAAGCTGCTGCTGCTTTTTGAGAACCTGATTTACAATGCCATATCATTCACGCCGGAGGACGGCCTTATCACCATTTCCCCCTGCCTGGACCAGGACGGCGTGACGATACGGGTAAGCGATACAGGTATGGGGATTGAGCCTGAGCATCTTCCCCATATCTTTGAGCGTTTTTATTCAGGACGGCCCGATGCCTCAGAAAGCAGCGGATTGGGGCTCTATATTGCCCGTATCACAGTGGAAGAACTGGGCGGGAGCATTCACGCGGAATCCGTGAAAGGACAGGGGAGCGTGTTCACGGTACGGATTCCCCTGGCGGGGACAGTCCCTTCCCTATGAAATGATAAGCCGGATGTTTTTGCTTTATATTTCCCGCAGAAGCTCTCCCAGCCTGCGGATCCCCTCATCAATCATGCTGCAGTCCGCGTTTGTAAAGTTAAGGCGCATGGTGTTGGTATCAGTCATATTGATGTAAAACGGATCACCGGGAACAAACGCAACCTTTTTCTCCAGGGCTTTGGGAAACAGCGATAAGGCGCTGACCCCTTCCGGCAGTGTCACCCATAGGAACATGCCTCCGCGGGGACGGGTGTACCTGACTGTCTCCGGAAAATACCGGTCCATCGCCTCTGTCATAGCCTGTGCCTGCTCCTTATACAGCTGCCTGATTTGGTCGATATGGGCGTCATAATCATTGTGCATCAGATAGTCCCATATCAGGTATTGGGAGAAGATATTTGTATGTAAATCACTGGCTTCTTTTGCCACCGAAATATGTTTCAGAAGTTCCGTGTCAGCGCAAATCATAAAGCCGGTTCGCATGCCCGGGGTCACTGTCTTTGAAAATGTCCCCAGCAGAATGCTGCCCGGCAGCTGGCCTGCCCCGATATAAGGAATACGGCCGCCCCCGTCAAAGCGCAGTTCCCCATAAGGGTCGTCCTCCACCAAAACGATTTCCCGCTCCCTCAGAACCTCACGGATACACGCTCTGTTTTCAGCACAATAGCTGAGTCCTGTGGGGTTCTGGAAGTCCGGAATGGCATATATAAATTTGACATCATGTTTCAGAGCATCTTTTAACTGTTCTATATCCATCCCGTCCTCTGTCAGCTCAACCGGATAAAATACCGGCTGATATTGGGAAAATGCCTGTATGGCCCCAAGATAACTGGGCTTCTCCACAATCACTCCGTCCCCTGTGTTTAACAGGACCTTGGATACAAGGTCCAGGGCCTGCTGGGACCCTGTGGTAATCAGGATATTTTCAATGCCAAGTTTCAGGCCGAATCTGCGGTTGTAGCGGTCCGCTATATACTGGCGCAGCTCCGGGAGTCCGGCCGTGATGGAATATTGGAACAGGCTGCTCCCATAATCCCTTACAATGCGCTCCATGGATACCAGAAGTTCCTCCTGGGGAAATGATACAGGGTTTGGCAGTCCTCCTGCAAATGAGATGATTTGCGGGTCAGCCGCGGTTTTTAGAATACTTCGGATGAATGACGGTGGTGTGGATTTAATACGCTCAGATAATAAATGTTCCATACTGCTGCTCCTTTGTCCATTTTCTTTACAGTGGTTTTTATAATGGTATCATTATAAACTTGCAAAAGGACTCGAACAACAGTAAAATTGTATGCAAGACAATTTTGCAAATACCCATACAAACAAACCACAGAGATCATACAGAGGAAACAGATTATGTCTATCAATTCATTTGACAATTATCCCATGAGCTGGAAACCGGATTTAAGCAGAACATCAGGCCCAAAATATCTGGCGCTGGTAAGCCTGATGGAAGAAGATATTAAGAACGGAACGCTGAAAGCAGGAACAAAGCTGCCGCCCCAGAGAGAATTGGCGGATTACCTGAATGTAAACCTAAGCACCATATCCAGGGCCTTTAAATTGTGCGGCCAGAAGGGCCTTCTGTCTGCCTCCGTAGGAAACGGTACCTACGTCTGTGCGGATGTCTCTGCGGAGACCATCCTGCTGTGCGGACGGGAGAATCCGCGGTTGATTGAAATGGGCGCACTGGTCCCCCAGGTGTCCGGGAACCGGCTGGTCAAAACCTACACAGAGCGGCTGTTAAAGCGGCCTGACGCCCTGAACCTCTTTTCCTACGATGACCCGGAGGGAACAGGACGGCAGCGTGAAGCCGGCGTGGCCTGGCTTCAAAAATCAGGCTTTACTACCCATAAGGACCATGTTCTGCTGGCAGCAGGCGGCCAGAACGCACTGACAGCGGCACTGGGCGCATTGCTGGAACGGGGGGATAAGCTGGGAACAGACCCCCTGACTTATCCGGGTGTTAAAACCGCGGCCAAGCTGCTGGGAATCCATCTGATACCCATTCAGAATCATGATTATGAGATGACAGAGGAAGGGATCCGGTATGCCGTACAAAACGAAAAGATAAAAGGCATCTATGTAATTCCGGATTACCACAATCCCACCTCGCATATCATGTCCCTGGAGACAAGGAAACTGATTGCAGCACTGGCCAGGGAGAAACATATCCTGGTAATTGAGGATGGAATCAACAACCTGCTGGCGGAAAATCCCCTGCCTCCCATTGCTTCGTTTGCCCCGGAACAGGTCATCTATCTGTCAAGCCTGTCCAAAACCATTGCCGCCGGGTTGAGGACTGCTTTTGTCCATGTGCCGGACCAGTATCACCGCTGCCTGGCCACCACCCTTTATTCCATGAATATTTCCATCTCCCCGCTGCTTGCAGCCGTATCCGCGGGACTGATTGCAGATGGGACTGCAAATGAAATTATAAGGGAACGGAAGGAGGAACTGCGCAGGCGCAATCATATAATCAGCCAATCCTTAAAAGGCTTTGCACTGGACTGCCCGCCTACCAGCCCCATGAGATACCTGCGCCTGCCGGATTATTTTACCGGCAAAAGCTTTGAAATCTGCGCAAAACAGGCCGGGGTGCAGGTCTATGGGGCTGAACGGTTTTCAGTTGGCAATAAACCGGCGGAAAAGGCAGTCCGCATTTCCGTCATAACCCCGCCGTCCATGGGGGATTTGGAGGAAGGGATTAGACGGTTGAGGGGGATTCTGGGGTGAGCCGTATTTAATCTGCAAACCACTGGGTCAGTTCTACCTTTCCCTGGAGGAAATCTGAAGTGCCCTGGTCTACCGCATCCCGCAGGCTTTCCGGTGTTCCATCCGGGAACACCGGAACAAAGATTCCTTCACGAATTCCTATCTCATGAACCTTGTTTCCCTGCAGTTTTCCCTCCATATACTGCTCCACAGTCCATCTGTAAAGGGTTCCAAAGTCAAAGTAGATAGAGGCCGCCACGGTTCCTGGCTCCAGGTCATTCTGGTTATCGGAAAAACCAATGACCCTGACCTGCCGTTCCTTGGCAGCCTGAATGCATCCAAGCCCTACTTCATTGGCATAGATAAACAGCGTATCGGCTCCGCTGTCAATCATCTGCTCTGCTATCTTCTTACCCAGGTCCACATTTGACCAGCTATTGGCATAACTCCTTAATGTCTGAGGCTTTTCAATTCCCCGCCGTGAAACTATATCCATTGCATTTTTCTCATATACATCCAGAAGATGCTCCATAGGAGCATTGGGGTAACCTGCTATGATTCCAAGTATCCCGCTTCGGGTTATGTTGCCCGCAATGATGGAGGCCAGATAACTGGCCTCATATTCCTTCGGAAAGACAGGAGCCACATTTCTTCCCTTACAAAAGGAACCATTAACCACGCAAAAGGTGGTATCGGGAAATCTTGGCGCCACCACTGAAACTGCATCGTCAAACTGGGAGCCGGCCGCCATCACCAACCCGTATCCCTGGCTCCCATACTCTGTCAGGACTGCTTCAAAATCGCTTTCCGTCACATTCTCAACATACTCCAAATCCACTCCCAGGGTTTCCCTGCATTTCAGGACTCCTTCATAGTTTATCTTATTCCAGCTCTGGTCCTCAATCATTCCCGGAAGGATAGCAACCATTTTAACTGGCCTGTGTTCTGAGGCCGGCGAATCGCCAGCCGCCTGACGGCATAAGCCGGCTGTCAATATTGACGCGCCTGCCAGTGCCAGAAGAAGGCGCGAAATCTTTCGTCCTGAAATTTTCATTGTGCTCCGCCTCCTTTTCCAACTCCAGCTTCCCGGATGTCGTCCACCTGTGTAAGGGACTATTTACGCGTTGTCAAGTGACTGCCTGTGAATAAACCGTCCGGCGCCTCTCTGTCCCTTAAACACATTTCCTTCCGCCACAATCCTTCCCCTCTGCATCACAAGGTCAATCTGTCCCTTTACTTTCATCCCCTCATACGCCGTGTAATCCACCGCGCTGTGCATCCGGTCATGGGTAAGCACATATTCCTTATTAGGGTCAATGATTACCAGGTCCCCGTCAGCTCCCGGCTGCAGGATTCCCTTTTGAGGATAGCATCCGTATATCCTGGCAGGATTGGTACACAGTGTCTCAACAAAACGGTTGATACTGATTCTGTTTTTCATGACGCCCTCTGAGAAAATCACGGACATCCTTTCCTCCACTCCTGGTGCTCCGTTGGGGCACTTAGTAAAATCGTCCCTGCCCAGTTGCTTCTCCTTGCCATAATTAAAGGGACAATGGTCCGTTGCCACCACCTGGATATCACCGGCCGCCAGCCCCTCCCAAAGACGGCGGCAGTCTTCCTCTGTCCGCAGGGGCGGGGACATAACATATTTAAGACCATCCTTATCCAGGTACCGTTCTTCGGTCAGGGTAAGATACTGTGTGCAGGTTTCCACAAAAATATTCTTCTGCCCCTTCTTCCTGGCATCAAGTACTGCCTCCAGACTTTCCCTGCATGACAGGTGCACGATATATACAGGTGCATCCCCGGCCAGCCGGGCCAGATTCAGGATTCTCGCCACTGCCTCAGCCTCGGCCAGGTTGGGACGGCTCTTGGCGTGATACTCAGGACCGGTCCTGCCGCTCTCCCGGTATGCCTTACGGCAGTACTCCACCACCTCATGATTCTCACAGTGGAATGCGGTCACGCCTCCCAGCTCCTTCATACGTTTCAGAACCTGTAAAGCCTCTGCGTCATTCAGGCGCCGGTCATAGGTAAGGTATACCTTCACGCTGGGCACCCCATCCTCCATCATACCTTCCAGTTCGTCCAGGATATCCTGGTTCACATGCTGGGCCACACCGTGGAAACCATAGTCAATCACGGCCTTATTGTCAGCCAGGTGGTGGTATTCCTTCAACTGATGGTGAAGGTCACAGCCCTCAGGCCCGAATCCCATGTGGTCCACAATGGAAGTGGTGCCTCCGCAGGCTGCCGCCACGGTGCCGTTATAGAAATCATCCACTGCCCTGGAACCGCCCGCCAGAAGGTCCATATGGGTATGTACATCCACACCTCCCGGGATAACATACTTTCCCTTTGCTTCAATGACCTGAGCCCCTTCTGTCTCCAGATTCCTTCCTATGCATGCAATGGTTTCACCGTCAATTAATATGTCCCCTTCGTAAACCTCACTGGGTGACACAATCCTGCCTTGCCTGATGATTGTCTTCATATTCCTCTTTCACCTCGTTTTTCTTATTCACATTCACAGTTCTTAGATAGAGATAGTATATAACCCCTGCCCCCACACTTCCTATGACATATGCATTATCAAACAGAAAATGGAGGGGAGCGATATATTTCCCTGCAATAATGACAGCCGTGGCAGCCAGGAAAATAGCGATGATTGCCGTATTCCATCCGCCTTTATAGTAATACCTTCCCCCATCTTCCCGGTACAGGTCCACCAAATCCACATGTGTCTTATGCTCAAACAGGTAGGAAACCAGGTACAGCCCTGAGATAGGGCCCAATAATGCTCCCAGGAGGCCGCAGACATTGTAAATCAGATCGTAAGCGCTGGCCAGAGCATTCCAGGGCTGGGCAAAAAGCGCCAGCACAGCGGCAATCAGGGCTGCCTTTTTATATGAAATCTTCTTTGCAAACAGGGTTGCCAGCACATTAGTGGGAGGCACCAGGTTTGCAGCCACGTTGGTGGTCAAGACTGCCATAATGATGAACAGTGAAAAGATGATGACAATAGCCGGGTTATCAAACTTACTAACAAGGACCGCCGGTTCCCATATTGCTTCGTGGAAGGCCAGAGACGCTCCTGCTGTTCCGCAGATACCTACGAACGCTATGAATGCCGTCATGACAGGTGCCCCTGCCAGCTGTCCCACCATCTGGGCCTTCTGTGTCCTGCAGTTTCTTGTGAAATCCGCCATAGATAATGCGATACCGCCGTCAAAAGCAATCATACTGGAAAGGGCGGGGAAAAACAGTTTCCAGAAATCCGCGTCCGGATTTCCCTGGATAGATGGTTCTGAGAGCAGACCTGTGATACTCCAGTCCGCGGTATACATCCCCCATATGATAACGATGAAGCTGAGCAGTATCAACACCGGAGCGGCAAACTTCTCCAGCTTCTGCACTGCTCCTGAGCCGGAGCCGGCAATATACACATTCATCAGCCAGAAAATCAAGAAAGAGATAAACAGTCCCTTAAATCCCAGTCCGTTCCAGAAAGGAAGGAACACTGCCAGGATAGCGTTCACAGCCTGGCCGCCAATCCATGCCTGCACGCCGAACCAGAAGCAGCCCAGAATTCCCCTGACAAGGGATGGAACCACCGTACCCTTAGAACCAAACACCATCTTGCACAGCATGGGATAAGTAAGGCCGTATTTCGTTCCGAAGTGTCCCAGCACCACTGCAAACACCATCACCAGAAAATGCCCCAGCACAATGGTAAACAATGCTTCGGCCCATGACATGCCCGATACAATCAGTCCGCTTGCCACCTGGTAAACCGCGATGGACACAAGCATCCCAATCCAAAGATTCCCCATGTCCCAGGCAGACCATTTCCGTTCCTCCATAGCCAGCGGCTTGGTGGAATCCGCATAGTTGTTCTTATGACTCTTAACTGCCTCCATACCAGCAGCGGTAAGCTCAACGATATCCCCGTTCTGTCTCTGATACCCGCTCATACATATATCCTCCGTTTTCCATTCAAACTGGGTTTTCGGCCGAAAAACCGTTTCTTTATAGTTCTCTTTCATTTTAGTGGAAAACAGCGAATTTTCAATGTGGCAAATCTACGGTTTTGTCAATTATTTTACGTTTCCATTGCGGTACTCGTTTGGAGTCATGCCATATTGTCTCTTAAACATACTGCTGAAATACCTCTGATCGCTAAAACCCACCAATTCCGCCACATCCCCAATCTTGTACTCCGGCTGCTGCAGGTATCTCCTGGCCCTTTCCAGACGGAACTGCGTGATGTATTCCGAAATATTCTTTCCTGTATGGCGTTTGAACAGTTCCGACAGGTAATTGGGAGAAAGGTAAAGCTCCTGTGCGATCTCCTTCAGGCTGACTTTCCCCGAATAGTTGAGGGCAATATAATCCATGGCCTTCTGTACCATCAGGTTTGCAACCTCCCTTTTCTCATCCTCTCCCTTCTGTTCACCCGGCAGCTTCCTCTCAATCTCCTCCAGAACCCCAAACAGTTCACGCCTTTTGGTAGGTTTTGTGAGATAGCGCGTAACTCCCAATTCAATAGCACGCTGCGCAAAGCCGAAATCACTGTAGCCGCTGAGGATGATGATATAGGCGTCCCGGTCTGTCTCCCTCATCCGGTCAATCATATCCAGTCCGTTGACCTCCGGCATCCTGATATCGGTGATAATGACATCCGGCCGGCGAAACGCCATATTTTTAAGAGCTTCCATGCCATCTGCGTACGTGCCCGTCACATGCCAGTTCCCTTTGCCGTCCAACAGCTTACTCAATCCGTTCCTGATTTTTGGTTCGTCATCCACAATCACTATGTCCATTTAAGTCCTGCTCCTGTTCTCTCCATCTTCTGTTTCCCGGCATCCGCAGCACCACTGCAGTTCCCCCGCGGGGCCCGCTCTCGATGGTCATTCCATATCTCTCCCCAAAATGCAGCCGCAGCCTGCGGTGGACATTGCGCATGCCGATGCTGTCCGTAGTTCCCGTTTCACAGTACACGGCGGCCCTGCACCGTTTTAGCTCTTCCTGGTCCATCCCCGGTCCATTGTCCTCTATGGTGACAAACAGATCGTCCTGTTCAAGCCTGGCCGTGATACACACCTCTCCTCCCTCCTTCATGGGCTCCACCCCATGTAGGATAGCGTTCTCCACCATTGGCTGGAGGATCAGCTTGGGCACCATACAGGCGCGGGCCTTATCCTGTATGTCAATGGATGTTTTAAGACGTTCCTCCAGTCTGTTTTTCTGTATACACAGATAGCTTTCAATGTATTGAATTTCCTCATCCAAAAGGACCAGTACATCCTTACCGTGGATGGAATACTTAAGGATATCTCCCAGGGATACAACCACATCGCTGATATCATCTGCTCCTATATCCATGAGCATCCAGTTAATGGAGTCCAATGTATTGTAAAGGAAATGGGGATTGATCTGGGCCTGGAGGGCTTCCAGCTCCGCATTTTTCTGGGCAATCTTTTCCTGGTAGACCTCTTTCACCAATTGGTCAATTTTACTGACCATAAAGTTAAAGGACTGTGTAAGCCGCCCGATTTCATCCCGGCTCTTATTGACAACCTGGATTTTAAAATCTCCCTTTTCTATTTCCTTCATGGCGGTCATCAGCCTTCCGATGGGCCGTGTAAATGTATAAGAAATGAGTAAAATGACAACCGCGGCCAGCAGTACAGCCGCAGCAACCATGGTAAAGACAGCCCTTCGCAGTTCACTGGCCTGGGGAAAAAAATCATTCAACGAGACAATGGAAAAGGTCTTCCACCCGGTCACGCCATTGTACTGGCCGCACACATAGTAGTCCTTCCCCTCCCAGTGCAGCTCGAATTTCCTGATTCCCTTTCCGAACATATTCTCAATCTCATTCAACCAGGTGTGCTCCACCTTTTTGTTGGTGGATATAATATCCCCATTCCGGTCAACGATAAGGGTATATTGATTGGGAAACATGCTGTGGTTGCTCAGCAAAAGGCTGCTGAACACATCGGGATTCAATTCAATGACAAGGATACCGTCGCTCCTCTCAGCCTGGCCGGGATTAAATGCCCGTACCATAGTTACTACGTCCTCCCCTGATTCCCGGCAGAGAGGCCGTCCTATGCCCAGCCAGGTCTCTCTGTCAGGCCGTGCCGCCGCTGCCTGAGTACAGGCGTCCAGCCTTCCTTCGTCCACATATCCCTCAAAGGGCACATAGCTGTAGCGAATCCCTCCGTCACTGTCAATGATATGGATATCAGACACGGCCACAAACACCTGGGCGAAATTATGGAACCACTCATCAATATAATTCCTCTGCAGGGCCGTGACCCCTCCATCCTCCAGCAATTCGAGCACAGCCTGGTTCTGGCTGGTATTCTCAGCCAGCCGGACAATCTGGAGCACCCAAGTATTGATGTCTATATCAATCCGGTTGATAGTATCCGCCATCTCACTCTTTTTATTGGCGTACACGATATTCTTAGCATCCTGATAGGAAAAGTAACCAATCCAGGAACCTAACAGGACAATCAGAACTGTAAACGCAAGTATCAGCTTTTTCCTCAGTGTGATGGTTACCCCCTCCTTCCATGGAATCCTCCCTTTATCCCGGAAAATGCAGCGTCCCCCACACTGGAGGCGTGATGGTGGAAAGCACCTCCACATAATCCGGAGTATCATTGATGCACGTATGGGGTAAATCCTCCTCGATAATAGTGGTGTCCCCCTCCCGCAGTACAATGGCGGTATCTCCCACCGCCACGGTCAGAGTCCCCCTAACTACCAGAAGGGTTTCCTCAGAATGATGGACAATGGGGATTTGGGAATCCCTGGAATTGGGTTCCAGCACCGCCCGAATCATCAGTGTTTTAGGTGAAAAGCCGGGTGAAGGGAGCGGAGTCAGGAACTCATATTCCACACTGCTTTTTTTGATGCGGGCAGTCAGGCGCTCCTCCTTTCGTATGGTAAGATTATGTTTATTCCTGTGGTCATCCATGAGCACATACACAGGAACATCAAACTCCCTGGCAATTTTGCGCAGCGAGGAAAGAGACGGCTCTGCTTCTTCCCGTTCCACCTGGGATATATAGCCGATGGATAAACCGGTGCGTTCTGCCAGTTCCTTAATGGTCAGTTTTTTATTTTTGCGGTATTCTCTGATATTCGTTCCCAGCATATAAGACTCCTTTTTTTCTCATTACCCCTATTTTAACCCGCCAGTTGTACTTGCGCAAGAATTATTATGCCGACGCCCGCAATAACCCTGATGTGATTTTGCTTAATTGCTTTTGCTGTAAATTCATCCGGAAGTAGCAGAAGTAGTTGACCTGCTTTTCAACATATAGTAATATTAAAGCAAAATATTCCGGATAAATTATGATATAACCATAATCTATAAGATGCATACCAGATAGGTAAGGCATACCGGACAAGACAGACCATGCACCATAAGTCATGACGGATACAGCAAAGTTAATAAGCAGGAGGATTAAGATTGAAAATTACAGGTATGAAAATCGAAAAAGTACAGATCCCGTTAAAAGAGCCTGTGAAGGTGGCCTTTGCAACGGTCAGTTATCTGGAGAGCGTGCTGATTCAGGTAGCGACAGATGAGGGGATTACAGGATACGGCGAGGCCGCTCCCTTTGCCCCGGTAACCGGAGAGACAGTGGACGGCGTCATTGCCGTGCTGGGACTGTTCAGTCAGGGACTCAAGGGGATGAACCCCATGGACATCGAGGCTGTACATACAATGATGGACAGCCTGATTGTGGGTAACGGCGCCGCCAAATGCGCCGTGGACCTGGCTATATACGACTTGATGGGAAAGGCCCTGGGACAGCCGGTATATAAGCTCTTAGGGGGCTACGGCAATGTAATCCAAAATGACATCACCATCGGCATCAGCACGCCGGAGGCCATGGCGGTTGAGGCTCTCAGGCTGGTGAAGGAGGAAGGCTGGCGTATACTGAAAATCAAGGCCGGAATCAACTATAAAGAGGATATCCGCACCATGAAGCTGATCCGCGGGGCGGTGGGCCCTGATGTCCGCCTTCGTGTGGATGCAAACCAGGGTTACAGCGTGTCCGACGCAGTCTGCGCTCTGGAGGGATTTAAGGAATACGGAATAGAGGCCGTGGAACAATGCCTCCCACATTGGGACATGGAAGGGTCCGCCTATATCCGCAGTAAGGTAAACGGTATCCGGATCATGCTGGATGAATCCATCCATGGCCCGGAAGACGCTGCCAGGGCCTGCCGCCTTAAAGCCGCCGATATACTCAATATCAAGCTGATGAAATGCGGCGGACTCTACCCGGCTGCCAAGATTAACGCTGTGGCAGAGGCCAACGGAGTCACCTGCATGGTGGGATGCATGCTAGAGACAAAACTGGCTATCAGTGCGGGACTGAGCCTGGTGGCGGCTAAGAAAAATGTGACGGAAGCAGACTGTGACAGTTTCCTGTACTACAGGGAAAATCCGGTTGAGGGCGGCTTTAAGCGGGACAAAGACACATTTACCCTGTATGATGAGCCGGGCTTCGGCGTAACCCTTAACCTGTAGGCTGCCGCAAATCAACCGGCGGCATAAACCGCCGGCACTAAAAAATGAAAGAGGTATAATCATGCAATTCCCCATTTTCCAGACAACCGATGAATTATTGACGGTCATCCTTGTTATGGTAGCATTTTCCCTGTGGGTACAGCGGTTCAGGGTATTCAAATATGTGGGCCCTGCCCTGACGGTCATCCTCTTAGGACTGGCGCTGGTAAACCTTAACATTGTGCCCGGCTACCAGGATGTGTACGGCGTGGTGATAACATACTGCGTGCCCATGTCCATTTCCATTTATCTGCTGAATATAAACCTCAAAGAGCTGGCAAAGCTTTCAGGTAAAGCGCTTGTGGCACTGGTGTGCGCAGTGTTCAGCGTCTGTCTGGTGGCCACTGCCTTCGGCGCGGTATTCAGCAGCACACTGGCCGAAGGGTGGAAAATCGCCGGCATGTTCGTGGGAACCTACACCGGGGGAAGCGCCAATCTGACTGCCATTGCCGTAGGTCTGGACGCTGCCAATGAAACCATTGCCGCCGCCAACGCCGCTGACTATGTAATCGGCATGCCCACCTTGTTCCTGATGTTCGCGGCCCCGGCCCTGTTCCAGAACGTAAAGTTCCTGAACCGGTTCTGGCCCTATCACCTGACTGACGATGAGCGCATCGGAGAAAATGAGGAACCTGTGCTGATGGCAGAACAAAAATGGAGTATACAGGATATTGCGTGGCTTCTGGCCATTTCAGTTACCCTTGTCACCCTGGCCACAGAACTGGCTTCCTTCCTGCCGGCAGATTTTGCCAGTGCAGGCAGGATTCTTCTGATATCCACCCTGTCAATTGCCGCTGCACAGATTCCGGCTGTAGGCAGGCTGAGAGGGAATTTAAACCTTGGGCTTTTCTTCGGTCTTATGTATCTTTCCATCATCGGTTTCAGCGTGGATCTGGCTTCCTTCTTCGGTTCCACCATGGCCATTACCCTTTTCTGCTTCTGTGTCATTGCCGGAAGCATTGCTCTCCACCTGTTCCTTACCAGGATGTTTAAGGTTCCCTATGAATATGTGATTCTTGGCATCACAGGAGCTATAGCCGACGGAACTACCGCGTCCCTGGTTGCGTCCAGCGCCAGATGGAACCGTCTGGTCAGCGTGGGGCTGCTCATGGGAGTTATCGGCGGAGTATGCGGAAATTATGTGGGTATCATGGTCGCTTATCTGATTCGGTTCATCACCGGCGCATAAGGAGTATGTTTATGTGTGTGCTTATAGAACAATGGAATTTTTATCTGTCCGGGATTTTGTACGGAATATTTAAAAAACAGGAGGGCCGCATCTACCACCGGTCCCTGGATGTGTATACCGGTCAGTTGACAGACTGGCAGGAACTTGATGAAAAATACACCTGGTATCATGAGCTTGGGAAAATGGATGTATGGGAAGCCCTTTCCAGGCTGGAGGAATTTGAAGCAGGGGCACAGGGCTGCCTGGCTGAAGCAAAGGATGGCAGCGCCGCAAAAAGCTCAGAAGCCGCTGCCGGCAGCTGTCCGCGCTTTGTAACTTCCCAGGGAGAAATTTTTGAAAAAAAGAGTGAAACCGAATTTGTACAGCGCAATATAAAATTCCCTATGGACCTTATACTTGAATCCGGCAGGATTACAGCCTTCGTAACCCCTTACCGGGACCAGTGCGCCGTGCTGGTAAAGGCTGGTTTAGAGGACAGGACCATTCTAAAACAATGGGAAGAAATAAACCGTACTCCCATTTACTCGGTCAAACCGCCTGAGACAGTCATGATTCCCATGAGGGACCAGGTCTGCCTGGCAGCAGACATCTATCTGCCTGCCACGGCAGCAAAGAAAGGGGATAAGGTACCGGCTGTATTAATCCGCACCCCTTATGGGAAGCGTACCGGCGCATCCACCTATTTCCGCTATGTGCAGCGGGGTTACGCCGTGATCATCCAGGACGTAAGGGGACGGGAGGACAGCGAAGGAGAGTGGCTTCCCATGTACCATGAAGTGGAAGACGGCGACGATACCCTGAACTGGATTGGAGCCCAGACCTGGAGCGATGGTAATGTGGGCATGACAGGCGGCTCTTATCTTGGTTATGTGCAGTGGGCTGCCGCTGCCAGCGGGAACCCACACCTGAAAGCCATGCTTAGCAATGTTTGTGCCGGCAGTCCCTTTATTGACATTCCCCGCAGAGGGGGATGCTTTAACTCAGGTATGCTTGCCTGGGCCTTTATGGTTTCCGGCCGGCGCACCGACCCAAGTCAGATGGTGCGGGACGACTGGGATGAGGTCCTGGATATCCGCCCTCTGGAAAAACTGGCGCCTGCAGCCCTGGGATACGATATCCCATTTCTGAAAAAGTGGTTTGAACACATGAATTACGACAAATTGTGGAAAATGGGAAACTGGAAGGAACGCACCGGAGCACACCGGGTACCTGCATTAATCATGTCAGGCTGGTTCGATGACAATGGGATGGGCACAACCGAAGCCCTGGATTTATACCATGATTACCAGGAAAAGAAGGTGATTCTTGGCCCCTGGAAGCATTCAGGCAACGCAGATTACGATATACATGGTTTTGCCCTTGGAAACAACGCGCTGCGCTATGACATGGACTTAATATGCCTGTCCTGGCTGGAACATTATTTAAAGGGCGTTGAAAATGGAATAGACCGCACCCCAAAGGTGGAATATTACACCATGGGAACCAACCAGTGGAAAACAGCGGATAACTGGCCGGTTCCCGGAACAGGGCAGCTGCTCCTGTATCTGGACGGCAGCTATGAAAATGCAGGAAGGGACAACCTCGGCTGCCTCTCAGCCTGCGCTCCGGCAGTCCCTTCCTCTGATTCCTATATTTATGATCCCCAAAAACCGGCTGTTCATCTGGTTGACATGTCGGAAAACGAGCTGGAGGTACCCGGCGATTACGCGGCGGAGGAACAGCGCCCTGACATACTGTGTTATTCCACCGGCATATTATCTCAGGACCTGACCATTACAGGAGATGCCTGGGCTGAACTTTATATCTCCTCCGACTGCGAGGATACGGACCTTGTGGTTCGCATCACAGATGTGGATGAATGCGGCCGCTCCATGAAGCTGGCCGACGGTGTCATAAGCGTGCGCTACCGGAACCAGTTTGAGTTTCCTGAATTCATGAAGCCGGGCTCCATTTATCCGGTCCGCATCCGGACCACCAAGCTGTCCCATACGTTTTTTAAAGGCCACCGGCTGCGCCTTACCATAACCTCCAGCGCCAGCAATTTCATCTTCCCCAACCGGAATACCAGGGAAGGGTTTAACAGCGTGGATATGCGGATTGCCCATAACTGCATCCACCGGGGCGGAACGGCACCGTCGCGGGTGGTGCTGTGTCGGGAATAAGAGGGCCTATATATCCCCCATTCCCCGCCTCTACACGGCCCCAAACTTCTCCTGAGCATCCAGCACATACTGCACATAGAAGGCAGCTCCGTTCACCAGGGCATCCTCATCCAGATCAAAGCGTTCATTATGAAGGGAATAGCAGCAATCCTTTGACTCGTTGCGGCATCCTACAAAAGCGTAAACCCCTGGAAATTTTTCCAGAAAATAGGAAAAATCCTCACCGCCCGGCGTGCCTGCATATTTTACCAGTCCCTTGTCGCCCAGGATTTTCCTGACGGACTCCGCCGCAATCCCGCTGCAGTACTCGTCATTGATCGTTGCCGGGATATCAGAATAATAGTCAAACTCATATTCAGCCCTGTAAGCTTCGCAGGTGCTCTTTATGATACGCTCAATCATACCCGGCAGTTCCTTCTGGAGCTTGGGATTGAAGGTGCGCACCGTACCGCTGAGCTCAGCCGTCTCGGCAAAAACATTGGCCATGGTACCGGAATGGAAGGTACAGATGCTGACCACCACCGTATCCATGGGGCTGGTCTCCCGGCTGGCAATACTCTGAAGGGCATCCACTACCTTTGCCCCCACATAAATAGGATCCACCGCGTACTGGGGCATGGCGCCGTGTCCGCTTTTCCCGATAATCTTAATATTCATGAAGGAAGCCGATGTATAGCGGGGACCGGGGTCCACGGAGATGGTGCCGCTCTCCAGGTACGGGAATATGTGCATGCCCGCCACCGTATCCAGCTTTCCCACCTTTCCGGACTCCAGCACCTTTACCGCGCCGTTGGTCAATTCCTCTGCCGGCTGGAAGATAAGTTTTACCGTGCATTTAAGCTCATCCCGGTGTTCTGCCAGAACCCTGGCCGCTGTCAGAAGCATGCTGATATGTGCGTCATGTCCGCAGGCGTGCATGACGCCCTGGTTCTGGGAACTGTAGGGAAGATTCTTAACCTCCCGGATGGGAAGCGCGTCGATATCGCAGCGCAGGCCAATCACCGGCTGGTCCTCTTTTCCTTTCAGGGTGGCAATGGTGCCGGTTCCCGCCACCTCCTCATAAGGAATCCCCATCCCGGCAAGTTCATCCCGGATCCGTCCTGCTGTCTCTACCTCCTTCCAGCTCAGCTCCGGATGCTTATGGAATTCCCGCCGCATACTGACGGCATAATCATGATATTTCCCAACTTCTTCTATTACGTTCACAGTCAAAATCCTTTCTTACTAAATTTCTTCTTACAGGATTGCCCTTTTTATATACCTTTTTATATCCCCTCTTATATACCCTTTTACATGCCTTATTTATACCTTTTTATTTTACCTGCTTCACAGGTACGCCGGTTAAAACGGACCATAACCAATCTGAACAGCCACAAACAAAAAGATTAACTGCAGAATCAGGAAAAGTCCATGTAAAGGCAGGATAAACTTATACCAGCTCTTTAACGGTACCTTGCCAAGCGACAGGTAGATAAGCAGCGTTCCGTTGGTAAACCAGAAGGTATTGGATATACCGTCGCCAAACTGGAACGCCAGTACGGCTGTCTGCCTTGTAATATGCAGCATATCAGCCAATGGAACCATAATTGGCATGACCGCGGTGGCCTGTCCTGAGCCTGATGGAATCAGGGCATTGACAAAGAAATTTACAATGAACATGCCCACCGTGCTCACATAAGCGGAGGCGCTGCGCATCAGATTGGAAAGCCCGTGTACCAGCGGATCCACCAGACCGCCATTTGTCATGGTCCACTGGACCGCCCTGGCCACACCGATGATCAGAGCGCCGCTGAAGGCCCCTCTGGCGCCGTCAAGAACCATATTGATGCCATCATCCAGATTCACCCGGTTGATTGCAGCAGACACAATACCGCCGATCATGAAGGTGGCTGCCATTTCCGTATATGACCAGCTCAGATTCAGGATACCGTAAATCGTTACAAGGATGGAGATGGTCAGGGAAATAACAGAAACCTTTTTGGGAAGGTCAAACTTAAGGCCCGGATCAACCGGAATGCGCAGGGAGGACGTGTCCACATCCTTCACAAGGCTCTTGGACGGATCTGCCTTCACCTTTTTTGCATACCGCATAACCCATACCAAGCTAAGTATCCACACGCAGACCAGTGCCGCAATCCTCAGCTCCCATCCGGAGAACATGGGCAGCTCGGCAATGGTATGGGAAATTCCTACTGTGTACACATTAAAAGGCGCAACCGCAAAGCTGATCAGACAGGCAAATCCGGATATGGCCATTCCGACCAGTGAGTCATACCCAAGGGAGAGGGCCAGGGATACGATAATGGGTACAAAGGGAATGATGTGCTCACTCCATCCCAGGATACCTCCGAAAATGAAAAACACAATCATTACAATTGCTATGATTACCTGGCTGCTCATCCTCTCGGAAGCCTTTAAAACACTGTTGATTGCAGCGCCTACCGTATTGGTCCTTTTGTAAATCTCCACAATACCGCCAATCAGCATGACACAGAACATCATATTGGCAGAGGCTGTCAGGCCTTCCGGAATGGACCGGAATATGTTAAAAAACGATACGGGCGTGCGCTCCGTGGCATGATAGCTGTCTGCCAGGACCCGTGTGACCCCGTCCACGGTTTCACGGTCATAGGCTCCCGGTATCACAAAATAAGATACGATTGCGCAGGCAAGTACCATCAGTACAAGCGGCACAAACGGATTCAAAGGCTTGTTTGCTTTTTGCTTATCTTTCGTCATTGTTTTCCCCTTTCCCTGGCAGGAATTTAAAAATAGCGTATGATATTCTCCACCAGTTCCAACATTTTCTTTACGTCCTCAATTACAACATACTCTCTTGCACTGTGTGAATGATAGATATTAAAGCCAATGGGCACGGTCCTGATTCCCAGCTGGTTTGTGCAGGTGGCATCCAGGACTCCAAATGACCTGGCCGGTATCATGGAAAGCCCGGACCTGCTGTAGATGGAAGCCAATCGTTCCAGCATATCTGTATTTTCACTGAAATCTGTTTCCGGAACATCCTCCTCTTCCCTGATATTGCATTTGCACCCCATGCGCTCAGCCGTCTCCTCCGCCTTACGGCGGATCCTATCCCGGATCTCCTGCTTGATATCATTGCCAAAGCAGCGGATTTCCACATCAAACCGGGCGTATTTGGGCACTGCATTGGATGGCGAGAGGGATACCAGATCAAATACATTGATGCTCAGGTTATCTTTCAGCCTGCCAACAGGTATCTGGTGAATGATTTCCACTGCTGTCAGCAGGGCATTGACCCCCGGCTCCTCATTGCGGATAACATGGGCGGCGCGCCCAATCAGTTCCACATTCATATAAAGCCTGGCAGGTGTGCGTGTCAATACCTCCCCTGTCACGTAGTGGTCGATGACAATTGCCTCCTCGCTCTCTATCCTGGAATAGTCCGCATATTTTGCTCCGTGGAGCCCCAGCTCCTGGCACACGGTAAACAAAAGCTCTATGGGGCGGTTTATTTCTCCCTCCTGCATAAGCCGCTCCACAGCCTCCATGACCACCGCGATGGCCAGCTTGCCGTCAGCCCCCAGTACGCTGCTGCCTTTACTCCTGATGCACCCGCCTTCCACACAGACCTCCACTTGATTGCTGGGCGCAGCCGTATCCAGATGGAATACGAACAGAAAAGGGGTTTTACCGGACCTGCCCGGAATTCTGGCCAGGATATTCCAGCCGTCGGTCACCACCTCACTGCCCAGCTCCTGGCGCTCAAACGGAATCCCCATTCCGGCAAGCTCCTGCTCCATATATTCACAAAATGCCTTTTCATTATGGGATTCGCTTGCGCACTCCGCATAACGTATAAACCGCGAAACTGTCCTGTCTACGTTTCTCCCTCCTTCCATTCCTTACCCTGCAGGCTGTATTTTCCTCGCAGGCTGCATTTTCCCCACAGGCTTCATTTTCCCCACAGGCTGCTTGTTACAAGTGATACCATTTTATCATTTAGGTATGTGAAAAACTATTGTTTAAACCATGTAAGTTTTATTCTGTTTTTTGTTTAAATGCACAATTTTCCATGTATATATTGCGTATTTTACAGGATTTATTATAATAAATGAAAAAGAGGGCAATGAATAACGGCCCCGGACGGCCTGCAAGGAGGTAACCTGTGATTGATAATAAGATTATGTATGAAATTATAGAAAAACTGCACGAAAGCTTTTCTGCTTCCATCAGTATCTGCGATGTAAGCGGGCGCGTCATTGTGTCCACGGATTCTTCCTGCATGGGCGAGATGAATCTGCTTGCCATAGAGGCCCTTAATATAAACTCCAAGGTAACCGTGTCCATGGACAGCAAGATTCAAAAGGCAGGCGCGGCCATGCCTCTGCGTTTTCAGAAAAGCCGGATGGGCGCCGTGGTTCTCCAGGGCGCAGGTTCCTCCAGCTCCCAGCTGGCTGAACTGCTGAGCAAGACCATTGAACTATTGTATGAGGAGCTTATCCTTTCCAAGAAAAAACAAAACCGGACCCAGGAGCGGGACCAGTTTCTCTATGAATGGCTGCACCTGCAGTCCGATTATACGGAAAATTTTATAAAGCGCGGAGAGCATCTGGGTATTGATATCACAGGAACCCACACCTTAATCCTGATGGAGCGCAAACAGGACGACCTCTTTACATCCACCTCCATCATTCAGAACCTTTTAGACGACCGTGATATCCTGCTTCCCCTCTCCCAGGACCAGAACCTGATTATCCTGAAGGAGAACGAGCATTTTGAAAAAAAATATAACCGTGTAATTGCCGCCGGACATAACTGCCATACGGGCATCTGTTCCGGCAGCGCCCACCTTCACACAGCCTACCAGGCTGCCCTGGAAAGTCTAAAGCTGGGCAAAATACTGTTTCCGGACGAGCATCTCCACTGCTTTGAGAAGATGAAGCTGGCAATTGCGCTGTCTAAAACCCCCATTCCCGGACTGGAGGACTCCTTTTCCCTTCTTGTCGCAAAAGGCAGAAACGCCCAGCTGGCCGATACGGCCATAACCTATATACGGCTGAACGGTGATATTCAGAAAATCTGCGACAAACTCCATATCCACCGCAACAGCATCCCCTACCGCATCCGCCGCATCCATGAAATCTGCGGCCGTAACCTGATGGATTACTATGACATGCTCTGTCTTTATGCCTCGTTCATACGGTATGCAGGAAAGGAAGCGGATATACAGTAGCGGGAGGGGCAAAGGCAGGCACTGGGCAGGCACTATGGCAAGTGCTATGGCAGCTCCTCCAGCATGTCTTTTACGCATTCAATAAATTTTTTCATGGCAGGAGACGCCTCCTTCCATGATGGAACTCCGATTCCAAGAGAGACAAACTGGGGCGGGTCAAAGGGCAGGGTGACCACATCTCCGGACCAGCTGAGGGTAATGAGCCTGTTGTTCAGGCTCATGCCCAGCCCGGCCTCCACCATGCAGTAGGTGGTATATGCATCTGCTGTAGAAAAGCGTATGTCCGGCATCAGATGTCTGGACCCAAGAAGGCGGTCTATTTCCGTATCCTGGTTTGGCATGGTTATAATAAACGGTTCATTTTCCAGGGCGCACAACGGAAAGGAAGCCTCCCCTGCCCCGGGGTGATTCTTCGGAAGCCAGGCCAGCAGCTCGTCCTGGCGAATGGGAATCCAGTCGCAGATTGTCCCGGCGGCAGGCTCAGCAAAAAAGCAGCAGTCAACGGACATCTCGTTCAGCCACCGTGTCATCTCGCGGTTTCCGCCCTCTTTCATGTTAATCCTGACATTGGGATACAGCTGCCGGAACCGCTTCAATATGGGCGGCAGCCACATGGCTGAAACACTGTAATAGCTTCCAATGGTCAGGGCGCCGCTTAAAATGCCGCGGATATCCGCCCCTATCTCCAGGGCATGGTTATGGGCGCGGACAATCTCCCGGAAAGCCGGAATCATCGCCTTACCGTTTTCCGTGGGAGACACTCCTTTTTTCGTCCTTATAAAAAGCGGGAACCCAACCTCCTCCTCCAGGGCGTTAATCATCCGTGTGATTCCGGACTGTGTATATCCCAGGAAAACACCGGCTGCAGTCAGACTTCCATGGTCAATGGCCGCCAGAAAGGCTTCGCATTTCGTAACATCCATATCTTTCTCCATCCATGATTATTTGTCATGGTTAATATGATAAATCAGGTTTTGTGTCATACATGAAATCATTGTACAATAGTGCCAATGACATGTCAAACACAATAAAAACATATTACGTTCGGTGTGGGAAAGGATGACTCTTTGAGAGGGTTTTCTCCCGGAAAGTGCCATTATCTTCACACACCGGAGATAAGAAAAGAGGATAACGAAATGGAACTTTGTATGCACAGCAGGCCTTCTTTTGCTTCCGATTATATGGAAGGCGCCCATCCGGCTATTCTGGCCCGCCTTATGGAGACAAACATGCTTAAGACCCAGGGATATGGAAGCGACCCCTTTTCCCAATCAGCCCGTGAAAAAATCCGCGCAGCCTGCGGCTGTCCGGATGCCGAAATACATTTTCTCGTAGGCGGCACCCAGACCAACGCCACTGTCATACGCGGACTCCTGCACTCCTATGAAGGTGTAATTGCAGCCGGGTCCGGACACATCAGCGTCCACGAGGCCGGCGCAATTGAGCTGGGAGGACATAAGGTGCTGACACTGCCCCATGTATCAGGAAAACTCAGGGCAGCGGATATCGAAGGTCTGATTGCGGATTACAGAAAAGACGCAAACAGCGGACATATGGTCATGCCCGGCATGGTTTACATTTCACATCCAACAGAATACGGTACGCTGTATTCGCTCAGTGAACTCCAGGAGATCAGCAGCGTGTGCCGCAAAAACGGTCTTCCGCTGTTCCTGGACGGTGCGCGGCTGGCCTATGCTCTCTCCTGCTCCTGTAATGAGTTATCCCTCAAGGATATAGCCAGGCTGTGCGATGTGTTCTATATCGGCGGAACTAAATGCGGGGCCCTGTTTGGAGAAGCGGTTGTGATAACGCAGCAAAACCTGATCCCCCATTTCTTCACCGTCATTAAGCAGAACGGCGCCCTTCTCGCCAAAGGCAGAATGCTGGGCATACAGTTTGACACCCTTTTTGAAGATGACCTTTACATGAAAATCGGCGCTTCCGCTATAGCGGCGGCCGACCAAATCAGGGATACCCTGACAAAATGCGGATACCGCCTGTTCCTCGATTCACCCACAAATCAGGTATTCATTGTAATGGAAAATGAAGCCGCCGCCCAACTGGCCCGGAAAGCAGAGATTACCTTATGGGAGAAATATGATGACTCTCACACCATGGTGCGGTTCGTAACAGATTGGGCAACCCAGCAAAGGGATGTGGACATGCTGGTTGAGATACTGGAACAGGAATGTAATCCCACGCTGGCCTGTGTTTCATAGAGGGCGCCGCACCACAGGCAGGTCCAAGTTTTCTTTGAGAATAAAAACGCGCTCCCAGGGCGGGAATATTCGGAAGATTCCCGCCCTCCCCTCCTTTCCTTTTCATTGGAGAATTTCACATTCTTGTCATCTGCCCACTATCCATTCATATTACAATCTATTGACCGGCTCATTTAATTGCTCCATAATAATTCTACAGCATTCCTGAACATGTTCCCCTCTCAGATACCATGCTGTTTAATTGCAAATACCAGAATCTTGTCATATAATATGGGTTAGAAACCAAAAAGTACTTGGTCTTTATGTCTATAATAGAGCTTCTATGGGTTTATCGCATCCGGAACAGTCGTTAAAGATTTCTAACGTTTGCGCACGGTAGGTCATTCACACCGATTACCCGGCCAAATATAAAACTTTTAGTATTATTAGGAGAGACGAGGATGGGCTTGATATACGATGGCTTGATGTATGAAAGAATATATGAAATATTAAAGGACCGGATTGAATCAGGAGTATTGCCCGCTGGTACAAAACTTCCATCGCGTGATAGTCTGTGCAGGGAATTTGGAACATCGGGCAAAACTATTCGCCGCGTATTATCCATGCTGAAGGAAAATGGACTGATTGAAACACACCAGAGAAAGCGTCCTGTTGTAAGTTTCCGTCAGCAAACCAGGCGTCCAATGATACATCTTGCGTTAAGGAGAGTAGATACCTCAATTACCGATGAGGTTCTGAAAACAGGAGTCTTACTGGGGTATCCGCTGATTGAAAACGGAATTGCTCTCTGTAATCAGGAAGACTTCAAAATCCCCCGGAAAATCGTGGAAAATATGAATATAAATGATTCCGCAGAGTTCTGGCGCCTAGCCAAACAGTTCCAGAGATTTTTTATCAGACGAAATGAAAACGATTTAAGCCTGCGTGTAATGGATAGTCTGGGGCTTGCGGAGTTAAGACCTCTGCAAGACAGCTTAGAAATCAGGACCAGGTTTTATGGACAAATGCAGGAGTTGATGAGGGTTATTGAAAACAGAGGCGATACCGATAGTGTGCATTTCGATGACCTGTCCGGAATGTACGGGCTCACATATGGAAGTGAACCTGCCTTCGATGTCCCTGTGGACTCCGCGGCTGTACTTGGCAGAAAGCAGCTGGAAAAGCTCTTACTGAGAGAAGAAGTAAGATATTCAGCTGTTTATATGGATCTTTTAGGTCTTATCGCCATGGGACGTTACCAGCCGGGAGACAAGCTCCCAACTCATAATGAATTGCAGAAACTTTATAATGTGAGTGTGGATACTACTCTTAAGGCAATACAGATTCTGCAGGAGTGGGGTGTTGTAAAAGCAGTCCGCAGTAAAGGTATCTTCGTAATGATGGATATACAGGCCCTAAAGAAAATTGAAATATCTCCCCACTTAATCGCATGTCATGTCCGCCGTTATCTGGATACTTTGGATTTGCTGGCCTTGACGATTGAGGGTGTTTCCGCCTATGCTGCCGCACATATCGCACAGAATGAAATTGAGGAGGCGATAAGTGATATTAACCGCTGCTGGAATGAGGACCACCTGTATATGCTTACCCCCTCATTCCTTCTGAATCTTATTGTTAAGCATACCGGGGATGGTTCACTCAATGCTGTTTATACACTTTTACGGCAAAATCTGGGGATAGGCAGAAGTATTCCTGCCTTGTGCAAAACAGAAAAAACATCTGAAGACTATGAACTGTATGAGCAATGTATCACTGCACTGAATCAGCTTTACGCAGGAAGGCAGGAAGATTTCTCAAACCGGACCGCTAAAGTATTTCGGTATATCTACGATTATGTAACTGAAAAATGTAAGAACTTAGGCTACTATGATTCTGCCATGGCTGTCTACGATGGCAGTGCGTTGTGGAAATAACAGCCCTCCCGCGCCATTTATAAACAGGAACTGTCCATGGCGGAAGCAGCTCCCTTTTCAGGTGAAGCAGCTGCCGCCATGAAGAGGTAACAGAATGAATAAGATCATTTCCCCGGCTTTCTTATCTTACCGCCGGTGTCGCTATCGTCAATTCCGTCAATTAAATAATCCCCGCAAAATATTGCATTTCAGAGACTAAAAAAACCGCATGTATTGTTGATATTTAAAGACCGCGGTGATATAATTGTTTAATATATGGTTAAGGTACTAAGATTGTCATGTCAGCAAAAAGTACCCGGTAGTATAGTATTCTTTTCCTTACCTTCGTCTGAAGCGTAAGGTATATTTTTGTTTACCTAAAAACTGGTTACCATGGACCCGGCTTTCAGATTTTTTACTGTAAGTAACCTCATGTATCCGTTTGAGCGTGCAGTTGCCGCTTGTGAAACAAAGTAAATCAGCGGACTGACAATATTCAATTAAAATGATTATTAAGAAGAAATGATACGATTAAATGCCGGTACGGCTGGCAGAAGAGAATATGGAGCTCCGGCCTAATGAGATTTATTTAAACATTCCTGGCATGATGCTGGAGGTAGAGAGCACACGCCTGCATCTCAGCCCTGTACAGGACTAATCTTATAAACGGGGAAATCGCAGAAACCTTTCTGCGCGCCTTTGGATTTGAAGTGGATTTGGTGCAGAACGGCCAGGAGGCATTCCAAACATTTGCCGAATCACCGGCAGGAACCTACAATATCATTTTAATGGATATCCAAATGCCTGTCATGAACGGATATGAAGCTGCCCGTCAGATACGGTCCTGTGAAAATGAGGACGCAAAAACAATCCCTATTTTGGCCATGAGTGCAAATGCATTTCAGGAAGACGTGGCGCGTTCCATGGATGCCGGTATGAATGAACATCTGTCCAAACCCATTGATATGGAGACTTTGTTCTGTGCCATCGGAAGGTTTCTGCCATTCCCGAACTTATAGGTAAGCACCGGCTTACGTTCCATATCATGTGTTAAAAAATGCAGGAACCGCCAAGGAAAATTTGGCGGTCATCCTGCATTTTTTATCGTTAATTCCCGTATTTTGAAATCTCCTCCATCTGTATGGAATCGTATTCTGCTGCCACCTGGGCTGCACTCTTCCCTCTGCAGAGCTGCTGGCTTAAGTCCCTTACATTTTCCCATACATTAAAATTCAGGCTGAAATCCTGATTTGGAATCTGTCTGCCTTCTGCTATGCAGGCAATAAGCGAATCTGTCTGGGGTATATCAGGAGCAGTTGCATTTTTAGAAGAGGATATCCTTCCCTGGTTTTTGGCAAATGTGTCAAGGGTTTCTGCCTGCCCCAGCGCTTCCACAATGGCAATGGCCGAGTCCAGATGTTTTGACCTCGGATTGATTGCCATTCTCTGATCCGCTCCCACAACGCAGACAGATCCATTTTCAAGCACAGGCAAAGGTGTCATTGCAATCTCAAACGGATAGCCTTCTAATGCTTTGCCGCTATAGATTGCACAGATAAAAGCACAGTTTCCATTGGCAAAAAATGACTTTTCTTCCTCTTTTTTCGGCAGCGTTTCAAGTGCTCTATCCGGATTCATATACCCCTTATCAATCATCATCTGAAGAAAGTCAAACCCTTTTTCCATATATTCACTGATTGCCGCCGTACCATTTGACAATGCTTCCAGCTTTTCATTACAATCGTCACTCTGGTAAATATCATGAAGGCCTACACACATAACCGGAACCGTCAGGGCATAGTCCTTGTTTGCCCCATAGGGCAGAATCCCATTCTCTTTCAGGGTTTCACATACATTGAGAAATTCCTCCAGATTCTCCGGCAGCTTTAGACCGTACTGTTTCAGCATGTCAACATTCCATATAAAGCCGAATCCGGTGTAAGATAGCGGAATCGAAAATACCTTTCCGTTATAAGTGCTCTGTGTCAGCGCATCGTGCGACAGATTCCCGGTGAACTCCAGAGCGGACATATCATATATGTAACCTTTCTCATCAAACTCCAGCACATCTTCTGCATGAATCATATATAAATCGTCCGCATTTCCTGAAGCCAGGCGCTTCAGAAGAAGCTCCCGGTATGACAGTCCGTCTTCTGCATAATAATTGGCAGAATCACTGTAAACCGTTATATTCGTACTTTCGTCTTGATTCAGAACTGCTTTGCAGCGCTCTTCTATCGCAGCCGAAACCTCAGCATTCTCTGTAAAAACAGTAACCGGAGTTTCCCGGATGCCGTGGTCCACATACAGCTGCGGATTTGCCTGCTCCCGATTGCAGCCAGTCCCCAAAAGGGCAGCTATCATAAGAATCCCCAACAATCCCCTCTTTTTCCTGATCTTCCTCATTGTTTCTCCCCCAATGCCTCTTTATTTAATAACTTCCGGACAGTACTATATAACTTATCCAACTCCACAGGTTTTCCCATATGCGCATTCATTCCTGCGTCCTGGCACCTGCGTATATCTTCCTTAAATACATCCGCTGTCATGGCAATAATCGGAACTGTACAGGCATCCGGCCGGCCCGAATTGCGGATTTCTTTCGTTGCCTCCAGCCCATTCATCTCCGGCATATGCACGTCCATCAGTATGATCTGGTAATATCCCTGACTGCTTTTAAGATAAGCCTCTAAAGCTTCTTTGCCATTATGGGCACAATCTACCGCAGCTCCGCTGCTGTTGAAAATCTCAAACATGATTTCCAGATTTAATTCATTATCATCCGCCACCAGTATCCTGACGCCTTCCAGATTATCCGATTCCCGGATCTGCTGTTCTTCATCTTCCTGGTATCCGCCCTGGATGTACTGCTTCAGCCGTTCCAAAATATCAGCTTTAAAAATGGGTTTTGTCAGAAAACCGTTAATTCCTGCCTGAATCGCTTCCTCTTTTACATTTTCCCAATCATACGCGGACAACAGAAGAATCGGCATCCCGCTGCCCAGCCGCGCTCTAATCCTTCTGGCAGTTTCCACCCCATCCACATCCGGCATCTTCCAGTCAACAATGACAACGCAGTAATCGTCTTCCATTGTATGGGCCTGCCAGGCCTTTTCCACTGCCTCTATCCCGCTCGTAACCCAGTCTGCGCGGATACCCGTCTCCTGGAGGATTAAGCTGATGCTTTCACAGGCGTCCTGATCATCATCCGCAACCAGAACAGAATAGCCGGCCAGATCCGGCAGTTCCTGCACCTGCTGTTTTGGCAGCTTCAATGGGATTTCTACCGTAAAACGGGAACCCATGTCCTTCTCACTTTCAACATATATATCACCCTCCATCATTTCCACTATGCTCTTTGTAATAGCAAGGCCCAGCCCGGTACCGGCCGCCTGGCTCATTCTGCTGTCTTCCGCCCGCTCAAACGGCGTGAATATGCGCTCCAGAAATTCAGACGTCATGCCGATGCCATTGTCCTCCACCACAAAGCGCATCCGTATGGTATCTGCGTCCACCTTAGTCTCTGTAATCTGCAGGCTGATTATGCCGCCGGCCTGTGTATATTTCATTGCGTTTGACAGAAGATTGAGCAGAATTTTCTGCAGATGCATCCCATCGCTGATAACCGTATCATGTTCCAAAATCTGTGATTTCAGTTGAAATATCTGCCCCATCTTATCCATATCCGGTCTTATGAATGAAATCAGATTCGCAATCATACTGGGCAGATGCACATTCTCTTCCTTAAGCCTGATTTTCCCGCTCTCTATCCTGGACATATCCAGCACTTCATTGATCAGTTCCAGAAGATGGCCGGATGCCGCTGTAATCTTATTCAGACAGGACTCTACCTTTTCCATATTGTCCAGACTCTTCAGCGCCACATTGGTCATTCCTATGATACCATTCATTGGAGTTCTGATATCATGGGACATGGAAGAAAAAAACGCGGTCCTTGCCCGATTGCTGTTCTGTGCCTGCAGGAGGGCATCTGCCAGATGCTGACGCATGTTATGTTCTTTGGTTGTTTCCTGAAACACGGCAAGATACTGGCCGTAATCCGCCGGAATCATATGGACTGCAAACCAGCGCTTCACTTCATTGGGATCATCCCCCACCATAACTTCCCTGGTCACCTGTTCCTTTAATGTTCCATCCAGGAAACTGCATCCGGCCGGATCATCCGGCGCCATTCCGCTGGCGCTAAATACCAGCTCAGGCCTTTCCTGTACCTGCTGTGCAGTAATTCCAAGAAGCACCGGCAGGTTGTCAGACACAAGCTCCACCTTCTGTGCAGACGGTGTGTAGAGAAGGAACACAAAATCTATATTGGCGGAAAGATTTCGGAACAGCTTTTCCCTGTACTCCTTCTGCCTTGCATCCTCCCTCATGGACTGTCTTCCGGTTACAAGGTTAGCAATCGCAACCGCACCAAGCAGAAGAAAAGCAAACATAGTATAAAGCATAATGATAATAGGTGTTGATTCCCGCTGAAGGACTGCCCGTGGAATCATGGTAATCAGATAACTCCCCTCCGGCGCGTCTAACGGAAGAAAGCCGAGAAGGGATTTCTGGTTTTCATTTTTTACAACAAGGGTACCACTTATTCCTTCCCGGATCACCTGGCGAAGCGTATCCTGTACAGCCCCGCTGTTCCCCTGCATTGCCAGATAGCTGTAAATATCCGGCTGCTCCGCCGTGCCTCTGGATTCTATAATATAATTTCCGCCGCTGTCCACCACATATGCAAAACCCTCCCCGTTATTAAAGGTAAATAAAGTTGGAAGATTATAATCATTTATAATCCGGTCCGCGTAGATTGCCCCTATCTGTTTTTCATCCTTTCTGACAGGAGACTGGTATGTAATCTGAAGCCGTCCGCTGGCACCATAATAAGGAGCCGACACCCCGTCCTTTCCGGTAGAAAGCGCCAGCTCCTCAAAGGGCAAATCCGATACATGGACAGAATTCCCATCACTGTTTATTCCTTCTCCATCCATGTTTACATAGGTAAAGTGGAAAAAATCCGTTGATTTTGCATATCCCTGCAAAGTCTCTCCAACTGCACTCTCCTGCTCCGATGCAAGCATATTGGCCAGGGTGAACAAAAGCTCCCTGTCCAGACTGATTTTATTATGCAGTCCCTCGCTGATAACCTTGCTGGAAGTCAGAAGATTCTGGTTTGCGCTGAGGTTCATTCTGCCGGTAATCTGCACAAGAAAAAATACAGAGATTGATAATGCAGCCACACAGATCCCGGCCGGAACCGCCAGCATCGCAATTGATTTTTTTTTCGGCTTTGTCTTCATGTTTATCTCCCTTAAATATCTGATGCTGCTTTATAAGCCAAAAAGATATCGCAACACTTTGTTAAACAATGTGTTTGCGATAATTAACACGAAGCAGTTCAGAGACAGAGGTATTGTTTATAAGATACATCGCTTTTTCATTCTTGGTACCTTGACCATATATTCAAAATAATTATATCACCACAAACTATATGAATCAATCATTGGATTGTATTTTTTCCAAGTATCCTATCATACTGAACTGCCGCTTCTTCTGTTTACCTTATAAAAATGTTTGTCTCCACAAATCTGACCAATTTAAAAATGCCCATAATTCCCTTCCAAAAGGAACTTCTTCCTTTGGACCGGAATTAGTCCAGAGCTCCATACTTTTATCAGATTCCTGAAAACCAAGTACCTGCTCCCGTATATGTTCCTGGTCATATACCCCAAACCAGTCTTTCTTTTCATATCCGTTATAGGTGGTGGATATCTCGATGAAACCGTCCTGATTGATCAGACTGGCCTGATTGCCGTAGCTGTCTTCATATTCCTGCAACAGCTCTTCCAGATAATCTATCTGAATTCCCACTCCCACAACGCCGATTACTGCCCCGTCCGGCGCAGAAACCTTGCAGTTTACAAAGACCGTAATCCTGTTATCCGCCCCTTCTACCTGGTCATTATCCACGTTGAGGGAATACTCCAGGTCATTGCCCAGAAGTTCATAGTACCATTCATTTTCCGGGTCCCCTTTTTCCATTACGCGGTCAAGGCCATTAAAATTATAGTAGCGGCCCGAGCCTGCAGATATCAGAAACACAGAATCAAAACCATATTTCCTCTGGTATGTCCCCAGATACGTTTTTGTAGTCTCCGCAAAATCCGGGGCATCCATACGGCTTTCCTCTGCAAGAAGATGGTCCACCAGAAGGCTGTCATGAGCCATTGTCAGCGAAATGTTTACCGGCTTTGTAAGCATTGCCGACAGCTGATAATAAATTCCCTCCGCTGTCAGGGAGGATACTTGTTCTATGTTCTCCAACGATGCCCGGTAATTGGCGCGGTAGCTGAAAAATGCCGTAAGAATAAATCCTACCACCAGTATGCTGCTGACTAACAGGTTCGTCTGAAACAACTTATTGTTTTTCATTCGATACCTCCTTATACCACCCATAACAACCCTGATTCCAGAATCTTTTATATCTCTTTAGTAACAAATTACAAATAATATTAATTATTTTTCCTATGTTGAAATAAAATGCATAATTTGATACAATTGAACTGTTAACAGCGTTACAAAATGGTTGCATCGTTAGCACAATGAATCCGGAAAGGCAGCAACAGCTGTTGTAGGCACCCCATATGAAGCGATTTTTTAGAGGCGGACTGATTTCCCTGTTTATTTTACTCTTTCTGTTCGGCAGTATTACGATTCAGACAGTACTCCAGACCCAGACCAACGGAAGGCTCATCAACTATGTAGGTATTGTCCGCGGTGCCAGCCAGCGGCTCATAAAGTTAGAACTTTCCGGCCAGCCCGGCGACGATATGATTGCCTATCTGGACAGCATTCTTCTGGAATTACAGGGCGGAGAGGCCACATATGGTCTTCCTTCACCTGATGATCCGGCCTATCAGAGGGATCTGGCAAAGCTGGAGCTGATGTGGGGTCAGGTTAAGGACGAAATCTCTGCCTACCGCAGCGGATCCGCTGACAGTTCCAGGCTGCTTTCCCTCAGTGAAGACTTTTTTGAACAGGCCAATCATACCGTGTTTTCCGCCGATGCCTACTCAGCCCGGCAGATGCGTTTTCTTCTGACCGGCTGTCTGGTCATGATGGGAGTCATGTCACTCACCTGGATCTTTATATTGTGGGCCAACTCTAAAAATCTATTGAAGCTTGAAGTCCAGAATGAACAGCTGAATGATCTGGCATCCCGCGACACTCTGACCGGGGTTTACCTGATCAGCGCTTTCAAGGAAAAAGCCCAGCAGATTCTGGACACCAGGCCGGAAAAGTTTGCTGTTGTCTATACGGATTTCTCTGACTTTAAGTATATTAATGATGTGTTCGGCTATGATTACGGCGACCTTCTGCTGTCCCAATACGGGAAAATCCTGCAAAAGGGGCTGCATGAATATGAATTATGCGGCCGTGTATCAGCAGATAACTTTGTACTGCTTCTTCATTACAGCGAAAAAAGCGAGATTGCGGCCCGCCAGGCTGCCGCGGATTATGAAATTCTCCGCTTCATGCATACGGCCCATGACGGCCAGATGCTGCCCACAAACTGCGGTATCTGCTGCATAGAAGATGTCATAGAGTCACTGACAATTGACGGTCTTCTGGACCGGGCCAATTTTGCCAGAAAAACAGTTAAAACAGGAAGCAAGCAGAATTATGTTTATTATGATGAGAGTATCCGCAGCCACCTCAGAGAAGAAAAAGACATAGAAAACAGGATGCTGACTGCCCTTGAAAACAGAGAGTTCACGGTCTATTACCAGCCAAAGGTGAACCTTGCAACAGGAAAAATCGGCTGTGCAGAGGCCCTGGTCCGCTGGCAGTCCCAGGCCGGCGCCATTATTCCTCCGGACCGCTTCATTCCTGTATTCGAGAGAAAATATATGATTGACCGCCTTGACCAGTATGTATATGAGGAGGTCTGCCGTTGGCTCCGGAGTCTGCTTGACTCGGGCAGAACCCCCCCCCCCCTCCCCGTGTCGGTCAATGTATCCCGGCTTCAATTCTATGATCAGAACTTTGTTGACCGTTATGTGAGTATACGCGACCAGTATGCCATACCGCCTGAGCTTCTTGAAGTGGAATTTACGGAATCCATTGCATTTGACAACACTGCCCTGCTGCTGCAGACCGTGGCCCGCCTTAAAAAAGCAGGCTTCTCCTGCTCAATTGATGATTTTGGAAAAGGTTATTCTTCTCTGGGGCTGCTGAAAAATCTGCCTATTGATGTGCTGAAAATTGACAGCCTGTTCTTCGATGAAGGACCGGACCGGAACAAGGATATGGCACTGGTAGAGGGTATTATTGATATGGTGAAAAAATTTGACATCCGCACGGTGGCAGAAGGAATCGAGTCCATGGACCAGGTCGAATACCTGAAGCAGATTGGCTGCGACTATGTACAGGGCTATGTTTTCTACCGCCCCATGCCCCAGTCGGACTATGAAGCGCTGCTTATTCAGGAATGCTAGCACATAAGCATATTTTTATATATGCGTGACCATCATGGAACAGAGAGGACAGGCTGACGGTTTGGGAAAACCATCAGACTGTCCTCTCTGCGTATTACAGTGCCCGGGGCCCTGTCCGGCTTGTCCCTCCCGGCCCGGTGAAAAGACTGCTCCCTGCATTTCCCTTTCTGTACTTTCCCGGCGGCATTTGATACAGCTTCCTGAACAGCCTGTTAAAATGCTCCACATTCTCAAATCCCACCCGGCTGCTTATATCCGCTATGCTGATATTTGTATTTTTCAAAAGGATGGCAGCTTTCTGAAAGCGTATTTCCTGTACAATCTGTGTAAAAGATTTGCCTGTGTATTCCTTTATGATTTTGGAACAATAGGGCTGGGAAAAATGAAACTGCGCAGCGGTTTGTTTTAAGGTGACACTCTGGTAGTTGTCTTCAATATAGCTTAAGATTCTCAAGCTCTCTTCTGTGGCTCTGCGCATAACAGAGGGAAGCTGAATACGATCTTCATAGCTTTGAAGTATTTTGGCAAACAGTATCATCAGCTGATTATTGAGTATCTTTTCATAGTACCGGCTTTTTCCCAGGTATTCCAGGAACATGGAAAGTACGTATTCCTTAAGCACCTGGTCACCCCTGGCCGGAATAATCAGATAGGGATTATGGACTCCTGAGTATAGGGACTGGTTAAAAAAGGTGGCTATCATATTTGTGTCCCTTAACATATTAAAAAATATATCCTCAAAGGTACTCCGCCTTACCAGTATGTTCACCAGCAGGCTGTCGTCAAATACGCTCACGCTGTGTATGGTATCCGGCGCCAAAAGGCAAAAGTCCCCTTCCTCCATCTCAATCCTGTCTTTCCCCACATCCTGGCTGCAGTGTCCCTTTACCACATAGGCCAGCTCGAAAAATATATGGCGGTGCCGGAAAGGGGGTGTGAAACGGTTGTGCTTGCTAATCACAATATGGTTCTTATCCTCCGCGTCAAAATAGGCTTCATCCTTCATGTCAGAAGGCATCCAGCCTCCTGATACCTCCGGCACGATCAAACGGCGCTGTATGACTTCATTAAAATCCAGACTTTGCAAGAAATCCTCCAGCATCCATTTATCCTGCTTCACATTATAATACTGCTGATAAAACCGCTCATCCTCGTTAAATTCCATCAGCTGGTTCTCCAATTCTCCGGTAGTCATGGTTTTTCCCTCCCATCTCTGTTATGATTGTAACAGACAGGTTATAAAACATCAATTTATTTGATTATAAAACTCAATCGTTTTTTATTGCCTTATCCCTTACAATAACAGCATCAAATACAAGGAGGGGTTATTGAATGAAACAAGATTCAACCATGAGGTACGTGAAGCAGCAGATATGGAAACAGAGAATTGGCTATGGGGTTTCTGACTTTGCATGCAACCTGATTTGGCAGATGATTTCCCTGTATCTTTTATATTTTTACACGGATGTCATGTCCCTGAGTGCCAAATCCATCGCCTTTATGTTTGTTGTCACGCGATTTATAGACGGAGGGACGGATTTACTGATTGGCTATTGCATTGACCATACCCATACACGGTGGGGGAAGTCCAGGCCTTATTTTCTCTTCGGAGCCATACCATTTGCACTGTTTGCCGTCCTTGCCTTCAGTGTACCCGACATTTCCCAGTCAGGCAAGCTTATCTATGCTTATGTGACTTACATCGGTCTTTCCTTTACCTACACCGTGGTGAACATTCCCATGGCTTCCATCCTGCCAAGCCTGACAACCGATACCCAGGAACGGACAGCCCTGTCCACCACACGCAAGTTCTTTGCATTTCTGGGCTCCACAGTGGTCAGCTACACGGCCTTAAAGCTGGTGGATTCCCTGGGCAAAGGCAGCGAAGCTCTGGGCTTTCGTATCGTAATGATAATCTTTGGTTTCATTGGATGCCTGCTATTCTTCTTTACCTTTGCCACTGTAAAAGAGCGGGTAAATACGGCCGCCGAGAGCGTTTCCCTAAAAGAAAGCCTTATATCCCTGGGTAAAAACAAGCCCTGGCTTATCTTTGCCCTCAACATTATTTTCATGTGGACCGGCTTTTTTCTCCAGACCAGTGCAATTGTTTACTACTATACAGCTGTCATAGGAAGCAAGGAGCTGTCAGTCACTATTGCCACCATCATGTCCATTGTGCCCATGGCAGCCAATTTCCTGGTGCCCGCACTGGCCGGACGCATGGGAAAACGCAACCTGTATGTGGGCAGTGCTGCCATACAACTGGCCGGGCTGGTTGTCATCCTCTTTGCAGGTATAAACCATGGGGCTATACTGGCCGGAGCAGTGGTAACCGCTCTGGGATACGGCATGAAGGAAAGCATCTATTTTTCCATGCAGGCGGACCCGGTGGACTACGGTGAATGGAAGACCGGCGTCAACACAGCTGGTTCCCTGTCCGCCATCAACGGATTCCTGGGAAAGGTGGCCCAGGCGGCAGCCGGTGGTATCAGCGGCGCCCTTCTGGCATGGGGTGCTTACCAGGGCGGTGCTTCAGCACAGAGTTCCAATGCGGTACTGGCCATCAAAGCCATGTACCTGTATATTCCCATGCTTCTTCTTATATGCTCCATCGTCACTATGATGTTTTACAATCTGGATAAAATTTATCCTCAAATTAAGGCTGTACTGGATTCCCGAAATGAATAAGGAGATATGGAAATGGCACAGATTACAAATCATATAGAAAACTTTAAAATGAATATAAATGAGGATTTCGTAAGAAAAGCCCAGGAACTGGAGCCAGATCTTCACTACAAAACAGTCCGGCCCGCGCAGCTCGTCTCATTCCAGCCTTCAGATGCCCCAGACAAGCCCGATGGCTGGGACCTCCCGGTCCATAACAGGGCAGACCAGGTCTTTGACTGGATTCCCTGCCGTATGAAGCCTGTGGAAGCACTGGATACCATGCCTCTGTCAAAGGGCAGTTCCGTGTGTCTGGATTTCGGCACCCACCATGTGGGTTATATATCCTTCAGCCTGACGCCTGCGGGCAGTCCGCCTGACGCTCCGGCCCATATTCGGATTAAGCTGGGGGAAATGCCCTGTGAAATCATGGAGGACACCGCTTCCTACCAGGGCTCCATCAGCAGCAGCTGGATCCAGGAGGAATACCTTCATATTGATGAGCTTCCTGCCAGAATCTCTCTGCCCAGGCGGTATGCTTTCCGCTACATGGAACTGAAGGTCATGGACACCTCCCCCAAATACCAGGTACTGCTAAGTGATGTATCCTGTGATACCGTTACTTCCGGCGACATGTCCCAGGTAGAGCCCTTGAATGAAAATGTGCCGGAAGACCTGAAACGAATCGACGCCATAGCCCTTAAGACCATGGAGGACTGCATGCAGTCAGTTTTTGAGGATGGCCCCAAACGCGACCGGCGCCTATGGATTGGAGACTTAAGGCTCCAGGCTCTGACCAATTACGAAACATTTAAGAACTATGATCTGGTAAAGCGGTGCCTGTACCTGTTTGCCGGACTTACCCAAAACGAACATCACGTAGGCGCCTGCCTGTTCCTGCGGCCGGCTCCGATGGTAGATGACACTTCCCTGTTTGACTATGGCCTGTTCTTTATTTCCTGCCTCCATGACTACTATCAGGCCACCGGAGACCGGGAAACCCTGATTCATCTGTGGCCTGCTGCTTATCACCAGGCTGAGCTTGCGCTAAAACGTCTGGATGAAAGAGGCGTGGTAAAAGACAGCAGTGACTGGTGGTGCTTCCTGGATTGGAATGACAGTCTGAACAAACAGGCCGGCGCACAGGGCGTCCTGATTTACACCCTGAGACAGGCCCTTTATTTAGCCCGGCTTATGTGCAGTGAGACATCCGGGGCAGAATCCGTCAAACAGTTGGAGGGCTGGATAGAAACCGCTGTCCGCGGAGCCCTGGAATATCTGTGGGATAAGGAACTGCAGTTCTTCATAAGCGGACAGGACCGCCAGGTGTCCTGGGCCTCTCAGATATGGCTGGTCCTATCGGGTGTGCTGGACCAGGAATCAAACCGCAGACTGCTGGAACATCTTATAAAGGAGGACCCGCCTGTGGGAATGGTTACCCCCTATATGTACCATCATTTTATAGAAGCCCTGATACAAAACGACATGAAGGAGACCGCCCTCCGCTACATCCGCTTTTATTGGGGACAGATGGCGGACCTGGGAGCGGACTGTTTCTGGGAACTCTTTAATCCCAGGGACAGGTATGCCTCCCCCTATGGCTCCAGAATCATTAACAGCTATTGCCATGCATGGAGCTGTACGCCCTCCTATTTTATACGGAAATATTTCAACTGAATCAGGGCGGGTTTCATCGGCCTGTAATCCGTCCCTGCCTGATTTAAAGCATCCTCCACTGGAGTAACTCCTTTACCGCCATGGACCTGCCGAAAAGATAGCCCTGAATATAGGTTCACTCCGCATATGGCAGAAATTCATTGTTTTTGTAATATAATTGAATTAGAATGATATAAAACAAGACAGAAACTTTAAAGGACTACCATAAAAGGAGCGAATATGGAGATTCAACTGAAGAAAAACAGTACAACCCCGCTGTACAAACAGATCCGGAACACAATCCGCAGTCAGATACTCTCCGGCCAGCTCTCCGACGGCTTTAAGCTGCCCTCGGAGCGCCAGCTGGTGGAAAAGCTGGGTGTCCACCGCAATACTGTTAAAAAGGCGTATGAGATGCTCATTCATGAGGGATTGGTCTATGCCTCCGTCAAGGCACCCAGGGGATATTTTGTGAGAAACAGCCCCTCCGAGGTAAAACCCGACGGCAAACCGGATACAAGGAAAGCATTTTCTTCTCTGGACAAGAACTTTAATTACCATTTTCTAGGGACGCAAAATACGTTCCAGCGTCTGTATAATTCCTCATACCTCTCCGATAGCATTTCCTTTGCCGGCGTTCTGGTAAATAAGGAAACACTTCCATTGCCTTATCTGCATGAGATTATGGATGAAATTACTTCCGGTGACGACTTAGAGCCATTCTGGTTCTGCGATCCCCAGGGAACGGAGCGTATGAGAGCATGCCTGGCATCCCTGCTCTTTGGGCGGAAGATTTACGTACAGCCCCAGAATATCCAAATCATAACCGAGACATACGAGGCCCTGAGCAATATTGCCTTCATGTATCTGAAAGAAGGTGATTTTGCGATTGTGGAGGAACCGGTCATGCCTGCCATTGTCAACATCCTCCTGCATACAGGAGCCCATGTGCTCTTTGTTCCCGTGGAAAAAGACGGTATCCAGATCGAAATACTGGAAAACCTGGTTGAACGCTATCGCCCCAAGTTAATCTATTCCATGCCAAACTTCCACAACCCCTCTGCAGCCGTAATGAGCCTGGAAAAAAGGAAACGGCTTCTTCAGTGCGCCCTATCACACAACATCCCCATAGTGGAAGACGACTCCCTGTTCGACTTTAACTACAGCGGCATTACGCTTCCAAGCCTGTACTCCATGGATCGCACCAACTCGGTCATTTATATAGATTCCTTTAATCTGTCCTTTTTCCCCGGCGCCCGGGTGGGCTATATCGTGGCTCCTGATAATGTGATCAAGACCTACCGGCGTATTGTGAATAAGGATCAGATGTTTCTCAACAGCTTAAGCCAGTATATGTGGGCCCGTTTTTTTGAAAAGGGATACTATGAAAAGCACAGACAGTTTTTGATTGACTTTTACAGAAAAAAACGCGATCTGATGTGCAGCGCCCTCTCCTGTATTCCCGGTTTGTCTTTCTCTGTCCCGGACGGCGGTCTTGTTATCTGGATCCGCCTGCCTGAATATACAAATGACCGGCAGATTGCCGCGGCGGCAGAGCGGACAGGACTGCTTCTCATGCCGGGAAATACCTTTTTTGCCGAGGGCAGCCATGGAGAGTCTTATATCCGGGTCTCCTATTCCTCTGTCACGGACGAAGAAATCACAGAGGGGTGCCGGCGCATGGCAGAGGTCCTGAATTCCTGCCGGATCTAACAAAACAGTGTACCAATATTCATATTGGTACACACATCAAAATCATTATGGTACTTTACTCCTGACCGTCTTAGTAATAAAATACAAAATCATAGGACGCGCGTATCCGTAAATGCAGCATATTTTACTTTTATCGGAAATCAGGAGGAAAACTGAATGGAAGAATTATACAAGAAAACTCTGGACCGGCTGAAGGCCGAGCTTAAGAAACAACTGCCGGAGATAGAGGCAAATGGTGACTGGCTCTGGCATCACCCGGAGGCAGGATTTAAAGAAACAGAAACCCAGAAATACTGTCTGGAGGTTCTGAAAAACCATGGCTTTGAGGCCTGTACCTGGCCGGATGTAACAGGTTTTACCTGTACCTATGACACCGGAAGGCCCGGCCCCTGTGTGATGATCATGGGAGAGATGGACTCACTTATCTGCTATTCCCATCCGGACTGCAATCCTGAAACAGGTGCAGCCCATGCCTGCGGCCATTCCATCCAGGTGGCCACAGCCATGGGGGCGTTCATCACTCTCACAGAGAGCGGCGTATTAGAGAATTTCGGCGGAAAGGTCATGTTAGCCGGTGTTCCTGCGGAGGAATGCCTGGAGATAGAGTGGAGAACCCGGGAAATCCAAAAGGGACGGCTCCATTACCTTTGCGGCAAAGCGGAACTGCTGTACCGGGGTGCATTTGACGGCGTGGACATTGTCATCTCCATGCACGCCGGACTGGGAAATGACGGCACAATCACCATCCTTGGCTCCCACAACGGCTTCATCTCCAAAAATGTCACATTCCAGGGACGATCCGCCCACGCGGCAGCGGATCCGGAAAACGGGATCAACGCCCTGTACATGGCAAACACGGCTCTGACTGCTCTCAATTCCTTAAGAGAAACCTTTAAGGACAGCGATACTGTGCGTGTTCATCCAATCATCACCAAAGGCGGTACGGTTGTAAATGCCATTCCTGAGGAAGTATGCGTAGAATGTCTGTGCCGTGCCGGAAAGACGGAAACGGTTCTGGATGTTTCAAAGAAATTTGACCAGGCCATGGGGGCAGGCGCTTACGCCTTCGGCGGGAAGGCCCTGGTTCGCACACAGCCTGGTTACCTGCCCTACCGCCCCCTGCCGGAGCTTGACCAGGCAGCGGTTCAGACAGCAGACGATATCCTGGGCAAAGGCCGCGTAAACAAAGGCGGACATAACTGCGGTTCTACGGATCTTGGCGACTTAAACGAGGTCATTCCCGGAATTCAGGTATTTGTCAACTATATGTATGGGGACCATCACGGGGCGGATTACAGGATTGCGGACCGGAAAATATATGAAACCGCATCTTTATTTCTGGCTGCCATGGCCTGCCGCCTGCTGGATGATGGGGGCGCCCTGGCCAAAAAAGTGAAGGCGGCCCATAAGCCCCTGTTCGCCAGCGCCGAAGACTACTGTACTTATGTAAAGTCCCTTGAAACCGAGCAAATTTTACCATAATGGACAAACGAGGTGAACATATGGAAACTCCATCCTTAAAAAAGAATCTGCCGCTCTTAATCACGCTGACATTGTCCGGTTCCTTTATCTGCTCTCTTCCCTGGTTCCGTTCATACTATTATAATCCCTTTATGGAAACCTTCGGCATGACCAATACCCAGATGGGCCTGTGCGGTACGGCCCTCGGCGTAGGCGGAATCGCCGCATACCTGTTCGGCGGAATTATCTGCGACTACATATCCATCAAAAAACTGATTCCCGCAGCCATGATATCAACAGGTGCCCTGGGACTTGTGATGCTGACCATTCCTTCTCCCATCATTATGGTAATCATTCACGGGCTGTTTGCCATCACCTGCCTGATGCTCTTTTTCCCGGCTCAGACAAAGGCGGTGCGTAATCTGGCATCTGTCAATGAGCAGGGAAAGGCCTTCGGTATCTTTGAAGGAGGACGCGGCATCTCAAACGCCGTATATCTGGCAATCGCTGCTTTGATTTTCGGCCAGATGACGATTATAAAAAGCGAATCCTTTGGCGTACGCGGAATCATTCTGTTCTATTCTGTTATGACCATTCTCCTGGGTGTGATTGATATTGTCCTGCTGAAGGGAATTGACGATGGCAAAAAAGGTGACAGCAATGATACTGTAAACTTAAAAATGCTTACAAAGCCCCTCAAAATGCCTGCAGTCTGGCTGATGATTGGCATCATCTTCGCGACATTAACCATCAGCACCGGTTACTACTATATTTCACCTTATGTAACCGAGGTGTTCGGTGTCAGCGCGCTTCTTGGCGCTGTTCTGTCCTCTTCCTCACAGTACATACGTCCCATTGCCTCCTTCGGGGCAGGCGTGCTGGGCGACAGAATCAACAATTCCAAGGTCATGCTCATTGGACAGATTGGACTCGCTATTGCTCTGGTTATTATCCTGGCCGTTCCGTCCTCCATGGGAGTCCTTCCCATTCTGGTGGCCTGCCTGATGATTTTCTTCTGCATGTATATGTGCGTAACCATGCATTTTGCCATTATGGATGAGGAATATTTCCCGCCTGAATGCGTGGGAACCGCTATCGGCCTGATATGTGCCATTGGCTATCTGCCGGAGGCCACATCACCCTTTGTAGCTGGTGTGATTCTGGATCATTTTCCAGGTGCCGCCGGATACCGCCTGTTCTTTGTCTACCTTTTTGCCGTTACTGTTTTCGGACTGGTACTGACTGTTATCTGGCTGCGCAGAACAGAAGCCAGACGAGCGGAGATTCTGGAAAAGCTGAAAAAATAGGCCGGACGGCCCAGAGAAGGGGGGGCAATAACTATGCGAAAGAAACTGTCTGATATGACAAAACAATACTCTTCATTTTTTCTATGTGTTATCCTGTGCTGCCTGGCCGCAGAATTCATTGGTCCCATTAAGCTCTCCTTAGGGAGGTTTACCGTTACCTTTCTGCCGCTGTTATACGCCATGCTTCTTATGCTGGTCCTGTATCTGGCAAAACCGGGCCGGGGAGTGGGGAAAGCTTATGTTCCGGCCGCTTCCAGGATGCTGTCCATGGGGGTTGTGTTCGCCATGGCAAAGCTGGGCATTTCCAGCGGCGCTTCCATAAAGGAGATGATTTCCGCCAGTCCAATCCTGATTTTACAGAACATCGGAAACATTGGAACCGTGCTTTTTGCCCTTCCCATTGCCCTGATATTAGGCATGAAACGGGAAGCCGTGGGCATGAGCTATGCGCTCAGCCGCGAGCCCAATGTTGCTCTGATTGCCGATATGTACGGCAGTGAATCCGATGAATTTAAGGGCGTTATGGTCTGCTACATCGTGGGAACCGTATTCGGCAGCATTTTTATGAGTGTTATTCCTCCGCTTTTTGTCACCCTTGGAATCTTCCGCCCTGAAGCCGCCGCCATGGCTGTGGGGGCAGGAAGTTCCTCCATGATGGCGGCAGGACTGGCAGGTGTGATAGAAGCATCCCCTGCCAGCAATCCCCACACGCTGACAGCCTTTGCAACCATCAGCAATGTTATCTCATCTGCAATCACAGTCTACCTTGGGATCTTTATAACCATCCCGCTGAGCAACCTGATTTATAAGGTCATGAAAAGAAAAGGGGTACCGTCATGAGCGAAAAAGTATCTTTTAAAAGTCTCTGCGTGGAATGGGTAATTTCACTGACTGTAATGGTGATTCTGACCATGGCCTGTAATATCGTGGGGTATGGGGGCCGGTTTCTGGAATCCATTCCGGGAATGCTGATTCTGTGCGTAATCAGCTTCCTTGGACTGACGGCAAAACACTTCATCCCCAGCAGCCTGCCGGCTGTAACCTATATCGGAATTATCGGAATGCTGGCCGCCGTCCCTGCTTCTCCCGTATCCGCTCCCATTATCTACTGGACCGGTAAAATTGATTTAATGGCTTCCATCACCCCCATTCTGGCCTTTGCCGGCGTGCTGTTAGGCAAGGACTGGAAAGCATTCCTGTCCATTGGCTGGAAGGGCGTTCTGGTGTCGCTGCTAGTGATCTTCGGGACTTTCTTTACATCAGGGCTGATAGCGCAGTTCATGGGAGCCGGGACAGTCTGACGCACACGGGCCGCCGGAGTATGCCCCTAAGCCCGCTGAAAGAAACAAATGACCGCCAGCTGAATCAAAAAGAAAACCAACAGGATCATACTGTATCTGTCAACCGCAAAGGGCATAAGGCTGATACCGTTTTCTTCGGTACGCCCCTGCTCCTTCAAACAGGCCATATGGCCGCGGATTGTATAACGCCGGGCCTGTTCTCCTGCCGGCTCTCCAAACAGGCAGCTGAATCCATACCCTGCCAGAAAGGTCATCACCGTGCCAAAGGCAGAATTCCACATCCAGGTAAATCCGGCCAATGTTCCAAACAGCAATGTGATAATGAAACCAAATACAGCACCGCATACCGTTCCTTTGTCATTGGCCTTTTTCGTAAGCATGGCTAAAAGAAATATACCGCAGGTAGGGCCGCTTATATAGGATATATAGCTGCCGATAACCGCCAAAATGGATTTTGAAGTACCGGAAAAGGCCAGCATGGTGATGATATATACCAGGATTCCCCAGACGGCCGATACCATCATGGAGGTCTTTAAGGAGGCCTCCTTTCCCTTTTCTATATATCTTTCATAGATATCTTTGGTAAATACCGTGGACATGGAATTCAGCAGGGAATCCACACTGGACATGGCTGCAGCAAACAAACTTGCCAGCAGCAGCCCCACCAGTCCTGCCGGCAGTCCTCCGATGAAACGGATCATCACATCATTGGCATTTTCAAAGGCTGCCCCGCCAAACTGTATAAATAACAGCGCTCCCAGAAAAATGAACAGGAAGTAGAGGACATTCATCATGATACCGCTCACCACAAACGAACGCTTTAATTCCCGTATGGATTTGGCCGTAAACATCCTTTGAACCTGGGCCTGGTCAAAGGAAAAATACCGCGACCACATAAACAGTCCTCCTACCAATGCCGCCCATAATCCGTTCTCATTGGTCAGGGAGAACTGCCAGCTGGCGTCAAATGCCCTCAGCTTCCCTGCCTGTGCAGCCATGTGGACGGTTTCAAGAAATCCGATATTGCTCTTTGCGAACATGAAAATCATTCCGCCTATCAGGCCGCCCCATATTACCAATATCTGGATAGCATCCGTCCAGATAACTGCCTTGATTCCGCCGGCCATTGTGTAAACCACCGCAATCACCACAATGACCGGTATTATGATGTTTATGCTGACACCCATAAAACGCTGCAGGACCAGGGAAGGGACAAAAACCATGGAGCTGACCTGAATCAGGGAGTTGAGGATGAAGCCCAGCACTGCCGCCATCCGTGTTTTAGGACCCAGCCGGAGTTCAATGTACTCATATACGGATGTCAGTTTCAGATCGTACAGCATGGGCACAAATATAGTAGTGCTGATGAATAATGCCAAAGGCACCGTAATGTTCTGCATGAACGGAAGCAGTCCGCTGTGATACCCCCATCCTGGCCCTCCCACAAAGCTGTTGCAGCTAATCATGGTGGCGGCAATGGACAGTCCGATTGGCAGCCATGGCAATGAACGCTTTGCAACAAAATAATCTTCCTGGGTTTTGTTGGTCTTCCCCATGATAAATCCTAACACAAGCATTCCCATAAGATAAATGAAAATGATTGCAGCATCTATGATTGTAAATGTCATTGTCATGCCTGCCTTTCTATTAAATTTATATTTGGTCCGGTTCCGTATTACGGCTGATCCGGCTTACAATCAGTCGTGGTTCAGAATCTGACGTGTCCTCTCAAAAATATCCAGTCCCTGCTGTTTCAGCCAGTACGGGAGGTCGATTAAAACCCAGTTTTCAGAAAGCTTGTCTCCCCTGCGGCAGTAAACATCCACCACCTGCATATCTCCCCTTCCTCCTCCGGGTAAGCCCAGAAATCCTCCGATGGGTGTATTGGTCAGGTTGGGCCAGCCGAAGAAGCATGCAAAGTTGCCTTCCGCAAACCGGCATACATGCCCGTTAAAGGTTTTGTCCTTTAAATGATTGCGGAACGGAAGCTGGTGCTGTTCCTGGTAGCGCGGAATGGTATAGGAAGCTCCGATTCCCCCCGGACCATACCAAATCATATCCGATGCCCAGGCCTTTTCCAAAACCTCAGGCGGACAGCCCATGGCCCCGCTCTTATTCAGCTCGTCCAGGTCGTCTACCATCTTATTGACCAGTTCCAGTGTTTTTATCCCTTCCTCTTCCGGGGCGTCTTCCAACAGGATGCCATCATGATACCTGGGGCCGGGGTAGATAAAATAATTTCCAGTGGAAGGCGGAAGTGGATTTTCGCCGGCCTGGATCATGAGTCCGATTAAATCCACGAACATACCGCTCTTACATATCTTGCCATTCTCTACACAGCTGAACTCCGCATAACGGAGGCTGGCCATTTTCCTGGTATGGCGAATCCCCAGAAAATCCTGGTCGAATAGACCCATCAGATGTCCCATGCTCATAACCCATTCCTCACCGCTGATTTCATTTGTACCGGCGATAAAGATATCCTGTCTCCTCTGCATATGGCGGAGAGCCTTTTTTAGAGGTATCCAGAACGCCTCCGCCACAGCCTCCCTGCCGTTTTGCTCACGGAACGGGTATACCCCCTTCCAATTATAATCCTCGGTCATATATTCCCGGAAAACCTGGATTACCTGTTCCGGTTCAGCCTTTTCCAATGCGTCAAAATATGACAATGCTACCTTTTTTGATTCCTGATATTTTCCCATCTTAATCTTCCTTCCTCCTGCATATTATTTATCTGCTGCTTTTTCTTTTTTCTGATAAGTTTCCGGCAGGAACATCCATATGACCGCGCCTGCCACAAATACTGCCATGGATACCATGAAGATCCCCTGCATCCCCGCTGCCGCGGATCCCAGGCCTGCAATTGCAGGAATGGCAAAGGTGGATATGATTCTTCCCCCGTTAAATGAGATTCCGGAGGACAGGGCGCTGAATTTCTGCGGGAACAACTCCGTATAATAGGCGCCCCAGGCACCGGAAAAGCCGACCGCAAACCCCAAAAATACCGATACCAGCTTGAGCTGGGTAATATTCCCGGCCCCCAGCCTCATAAAGAGGAACACAAACACAGCGCTGAGCGCCATCCCAATCAAAGGTTTTTTCCGTCCGAACCTGTCTGAAATAAATCCCCATATGTTGTAACCGATTAATTGTCCTATGCCCTGAAGGCTGTAAATGCCTCCTGCAACTGCCGCGCTCAGCCCCAGAGAGTTCCGCAGGTATGTAGTGGCATTGTTGGAAAATGCCGAGTAAGCCGTAAAATTAGCGCCGGAGAGCAGGATAACCCCCAGTCCTATCCACAGATACTTACCCTTATACATGTTTAAATAGCTGATTTTCTCATTCTGCTGTTTGGATACTTCATTTAACTGCCTGGTATTCTGGTAATCGTTGGGTACAAACAGGAAAATCATGACTGCCCCCACCGCCGGAGGTATGATGGCTGTATACATCAGCACCTGCCAGTTGGAATCCCCCATAAACGAGTAGAGCTGACCCCCGAAAATCATGGCTAAGGAAAAGAGACTGGTCAGAACCGCAGCCAGCTTACCGCGGTATTTCTGCGGAAACAGTTCCGTCACCAGAGGCATGGCGCAGCCGAATACACCTCCCAGGGTACCGCCTGTAATCAGCCTGGACACCAGCCATACCTGATAACTGCCGGGTGTCATCATGGGAAGGAATGTGGTCAGCGCAATCAGCGACGCCACTACAATCAACGTATACTTTTTTCCTATCTTTGCATTCAGTATGCCGAATACAATGGTGCCGGGTATGGTGCCGAAGGACATAACCGCAAATATGGTTTCCGACTGCTGCAAAGTAAATCCGAACCCGCCTGAGGCTGCTTCTGCAATCATGGTAGGCTTTACAAAGGTTCCCACCATAAAATTGTAACAATAAAAAAAGTATACAATGACTATGGACAGGAATGCAAGGCTCCTGCGGGCAGCCGACAAATTCTTTCCTAAAATTATGTCGTTTCCTGATTCAAAGGTATTAATTGCGGTTGCAGACATTTATCTCTCTCCCTCCATCATGTTATCTTCTGTTTTTACATAGCTATCCTCTGTCTCCAGATAAATCTGTTTCAGTACATCCAGTCCGTCAAAAGTAACCCATTCCTCCTGAATCCGATTTCCCGCAACCCGGTAGTGATTAATTCCTAATATATCCACCGGCTTCATGGACGGCGCCCCGAACATCCCGCGGCCTTCATGCAGTCCCCGCAGTCTCCATCTGACAGCCACATCCCATTCATCATCCCCGGCCCGCCTGTTACAGGTCACACGGTCCACGCTGTGATGCGCATTGGGGAAGGATGCCAGGAGGCTGATGACCATGCCCTGAATCTCCTCATATCCAACCAGGTCTTTCCCGCATATATAGTGGACTGCTGCATCGGGCGCATAATATGTCTTGATTTCGTTAATCATTTTATAGTTAAACACCAGGCTGTGCATTTCCAGCATCATTTCCCCCACACTGTCGTCAGCGGCCTTATATTTTTCAGGGAAGAACTGCCCCTGCATGGATTCGCCCAGTCCAAACCGGGACTGCAGTGCAGGAGTCTTACCCTTTGCCCCCCTGGCCATATTCCTGGCAACCTCATGGACATCAAACCCCAGCTGCTTTACCAGCCACAAATTGTCCCTTACCAGCCACTCCTCGTAAATACGGTTGTTCTCAATGGCGCAGTCAATGACAGTGCGGAAATTAACCTTTTTCCCTGTCGCCTTTCCAAAATCACTGTCCCCAAGATTAGTGGCTGTGGACAGGACCCTGTGGGAGGAAAGATATCCCTTTGTATCATGTTTTGACCAGATTACCTGTTCTCCAATCAGACGGCGGTCCGGAAATGAATGCAGGGTCATCAGCGTATTTGCAACCACATCCTTAATTCCCACCAGATTAGAGGAAGCACAATGCATGGTTACATCGTTATGGTACGTGTCATAAATTACCCCGATTCCCTTTTCTTCCCATATTCTGTGGGTTATCTTAAGCACATAGTCCACAATATCGCGGTACTCCTCGTCAAAACCCGGCAGCTGCTGCTTTGAGCCAGCCAGTTTCAGATAGTCATTGTAATCCGCATGTCTGACCGGGTTCACCTCCTCCGTCTCACCATAGTAAATCTTACCGCTGCTCTTTGGCTTCTCCATCATTTTCGTTCCCTTCTCCTCTCCTTTTTTCATATCTGTCTGACCCGGAATCACCGGGTCCAAAATACCTGTTTTTCCCTCTGTAACCCTTTCCTTTTCCTGCATAAGCATAATATCCTCCTTTTTTCAAACGTTTGAAATTATTGATTAAAACAAAGCCTTTTACAAGGCTAAGTGTGAAAACATAGAAACCATAAAACATCCTATTTTACAGGACCGGCCTGTGCCGCGTCCCGCACGGATCCCCGTGTGATTAAACGCGGATAAATTTTCCGCGGACTCAGGTCTTCCCTTCCCTCAATGCGGCAGACAAGGGAATTTACCGCATTGGTAATCACTTCTTCCCTGGGATCTGCAATGGTGTCCAGCGGAATGTCCAGATAATGAATCAATTCAATATCATTATACCCCACGATTGATATGTCCTCCGGAACATTCATCCCATAGTACTTTTTTAACTGCTGAACAATGGACAAGGCCGGAAGGTCCTGCTGGGAAAAGATACCCGTAAATTTACGTATATATTCAATATTCTGTCTTACAAACTCCTTCTGGGATTCAAAATCCATGCGGGCTGTCAATACCGCCGGCTGGGCGCCGTATTCCTCCATGGCTTCCATGTATCCGGCCGTGCGGTCATCATACATTTTCAGCTCCGGGTCATTGGAACGGATGGTCAGGATTTTCCTGTGGCCATGCTCCAGAAGGTGCTTTGTAGCCCAGTATCCCCCCTTCCTGTTGTCATCCCAAAAGAAATGATCCGGTATATCTGCGGAGAAGGACGGTTTAAAATACACATATACATATGGAATGTCAGCATCACTCAGAAATTTATATTCGGCCTCTGTCAGGGTTTTGGAAAAAATAACAAGGCCGTCCACCATCTTCCCGTTGACCATTCTGAGTATATTACTCTGGGAATGTATGTTTTTATTGGGCTGTATCAAAAAATCATATCCGCAGTTTTCAACAGCTCTGGTAGAGTAAGTCTCAATCTCATTGAAAAACCACCGGTAATCAGGCGCATTAAAGTTATCTGAAAATACAATGCCGATACGGTTTGTTTTTTTTGTCACCAGACTGCGGGCATTGGCATTAAAGGTAAATCCCAGGCGCTCCGCCTCTTCTATAACACGCTTTTTTGTTTTCTCCGCGACCCTGGGGTCGTTATTCAAGGACAAAGAGACAGTGGAATAGCTGACATTTAAATTTTTAGCAATATCTTTGATGGTCATACAGGCCTCTCTCCTCCCCGATTTCTTACCCAAAGTATAATTTAAAACGTTTGAAATGTCAATAGACAGTTCTATATTAACTATATTTTGTACTTTTTTCACAAGATGTATTGGCTATTTTATACAGTGTATACATGAGGACCCTTACATGGCGGGTAAAGTAAAACAGCCGGCCGTGCGGCTGGCTGTTTCACTTTATGATCGGTTATACTCCGGCAAATCCTTCTCTGCGCACTCTCTACTTTAACTCCGGCCAGAACTCCCGGTTTGCCTCAATGAGCTCATTCAGTATCTGTCTGGCAACCTCCCCGCTGGGTACTGTCTTTGACAGTGTGAGCGCCTGCCAGAGCTTCTGGTAGGATTTCTCAACCCAGGCCTCAACCACCAGTTTTTCAACGGCAACCTGCTGTTCCATCAGTCCCTTCTGGAAGGTTGGGATTTTTCCCATTGAAAGGGGTTCCGGTCCGTTTTTACCCACAATACAGGGAATCTCAACCATGGCGTCCTCATCAAAATTAGATATTGCCCCATCGTTTCTGACAATCAGCAGCATTCTTTCCCCTGTATTAAAGGCAATGGCCCGGGCTAAATCAACAATGAACGACGCATGGTTATCCACATGAAACCCGCAGTCCTCCGCCGTGCCCTTACGGATGATTTCCTCTGCTGCTGAAAACACCTGCTTCTCCCTTCCGTCCATTACCTCATTGGCCCTGGTATAGTTTTTATCAGAATGGGAAACAACATAATCCTGGCACAGATAGTATTTCAGATATGTATTGGGAAGAGTTTCAGGATCCAGTGCATATACATCCCTTACTTTGCGGTAGGTATCCTTCCAGCTGGGATCCTTGTGCTGAAAATCTTCGGTATTTACAACATATCCATTTTCCTTCACATATTCCTGCAGCACCGGCATCAGGTCATTTCCCTCCTGATCCGTTATGCTGGTCCACCATCCGAAATGATTCAGTCCATAGTAGCGGCAAATCATTTCCTTCCGGTCCTTAAGGCCCAGAATGGTGGCAAAGCTTCTCTCGATCCCAATAGGCATATCGCATATGTTAATGATTTTGGCCTTTGGCCGCAGCTTCCTGGTCGCCTCTGCCACAATGGCCGCGGGATTTGAATAGTTCAGCATCCACGCATTGGGTGAGTACTGTTCCATATAATCCAGGATTTCCAGCACCCCTGCGATGGAGCGCATCCCATACGCAATGCCCCCCGGACCGCAGGTCTCCTGGCCAACCACGTTGTACTTTAAAGGAATCTTTTCATCCAGCTCCCTCATCCTGTATTTGCCTACACGGATGTGGGCCATCACAAAATCCACATCGCAGAAGGCCTCCTCCGGTTTAACGGTATAAGAAAACTGCACCTGGGGGAACCGTTCCCGCAGCAGGATCTCACAAGCTCCCGCTATCTTCGCCTGACGTTCCCCGTCATTGTCATAAAGCTTAATCTGGCGGATGGGAAATGAATCCATATGGTCCAGCAGCATCAGAATGATGCCCGGCGTAAACGTGCTTCCTCCGCCTGCAATTGCAATTGAAAATTTCTTATCCATAGCTCTCCTCTTTTCCCACTCTCTAAGAAAGTGTCTCCAAATAATCTTCCAGCATTTTTCTATATTTAATTACATTTGTTCCATAAATAATCTGAACCTCGGTTCCCCTCTTGACCACACCCTTGCTTCCGGTTTCCGCAAGACAGCTCTCGTCCACAGCCGCCATGCTCTTTAATTCCAGCCGCAGTCTGGTAAAACAATTGTCCACAGAGACAATATTATCCTTTCCCCCCACTGCCTCGCATATATTCCGGCCGTTTTCCAGACCGCTGTTTTCAGTTTCAGTCTTTTTCTTTTTATAATCAGCCTTTGTGATAAGTGAAACCTCGTCACTATCGTCTCTTCCGGGCGTCTTTACATCAAACTTCGTAATATACCAGCAGAACACCACATAATACAGCACCATAAGAACCAGGCCAATCACAATGAACATGGGCCAGTTTGTCTTTGCCACTCCAGCGGGAACATTGTAAAGAAATACGTCTATAATGCTTCCCATGGTGCAGCTGGTTACGTTAAACAGGTACAGGGCAACCAGCGCGAATCCTGTGAGAACTGAATGTATGATGAACAGCACCGGGCTCACAAACAGAAAGGTAAACTCGATAGGCTCCGTTATGCCTGTTAACGCGGACGTCAGAATGGCTGGTATGAAAATAGCCTTTGCCTTATTTTTCTGCTCCGGCTTCGCACACTTTAACATTGCCAGTCCAGCTCCGGTCAGGCCGAACATTTTAGCGATGCTTGCACATGCAAAGACCGTAGAGATGTGAAGCTTTGCAGTATTCGGATCCGCAATCTCCGCAAGAGCTATATTTCTCGCTCCGGTTATAACCTGTCCGCCCACGGTGGCCACACCGCCCAGGTCAGTATAGTAAATCACACTTTCCAGAATCTGATGCAGTCCTGTGGGAATCAGCAGGCGGTTTAAAAAACCAAAGGTAAAGAACCCGGGGACTCCTGATGTTCCGATAAAGTAAGTCAGATTGTTAATAACATGCTGGATTGGGGGCCATATGTATACAAGTCCAATGGACATGGCCAGCATTACCGGTATCATGACCAGGAACACAAACTTCGTACCTCCATAAACAGAGAAGATTGTTCCCAAATCTTTATCACAGTACCGGTTGTGGACCAGTCCCACAATAATACCGATGATAATACCAGCAAACACCCCCACGTTGATAACCTGGAATCCCAGCATCATAGCCTGTCCTGTGGCTCCGCCGGTGGTTTCCGCCACACGGCCGGTCAGCTTTAAAAATGACTGCTGTGACGCCAGATATACGAACAGTGACATAAAGGCAACCAAAGCTGCATGTTCCTTCTTTTTCTTTGCCAATCCAAACGCAATCCCTATGGCAAATATGGGACCCAGATTTGCAAAAATGGACAGCAGCGCATCATAAATTACCTTAAACGGAAGATATAACCAGTCCTGCTGTAAAAGCGGCAGTGCGTTTGTTATATTGGCATTTGTAAAAATATTACAGACCACCATTACCATACCGATTGCCGGAAGGTACAGCACGGAAGATATCATTGCTTTTGAAAACTTTTGCAGTCCCCCTACTATTGTGTCTTTCATTTTGTTTCCGCTCCCTCTTTTACTTGTTCTGCATGAATCCGGATTATCATTGCTTTTTTGTACAAGGCCCATCATAACAAAACCAGCATGCCTTTTCAATCCCCGGGAAATATTCCGGTATTTATTCAGCCTTTAGGTATTTTTCCCTCATTCTGATACTTTTTCCCATGTAAAGATTTAGTCCAAATCGCGGGCACAGGCATGATTCATATAAAAAATCCGGGAGCAGGCATATGCAGCCCACTTCCCGGAACATGGTTTCAAATCCTTAATTTTCTTTTTCTCCCGCTTCCTTTTCTCTTGCTTCTTTATACAGCATATATTTTACCAGAAGTATTTCTGTCAGCATAAAAAACAGCATAGATGTTTCATAGTTGTCCTGAACAGATGACGCCACCACGGAGGTTCCGGCGTACAGAGACTCATCGCTGATTCTGGCCAGACCGTTAACCTTCATTTTTGTTAGTGCAATCAGCGGAATTCCCCTCATCTTAATCTGCCGCGCACAGGCCAGCGCCTCCTCTGAATCGCCTGACAGGGAAATCATGATTATAACATCCTCTTTGCACGCAATATCAATTATCTGCTTAAATTCCCCGGTCCCCTCGCTTGTATAAATACACTTTTTGGCGTACAGGAATTTTCTCTGCAGCTCTCTGCCTACGCTGGCCTGCATACTGCCCGTTGCATATACAAAAATCCGGCCTGCCTCGTACAGCATTCTGCAGATTTTATCACAGTTTCTGGATTTAAAATCCTCGATGGCCCGATGGTAGTCGTCACACACCTCAGTCAATACATCCAGGCTGGAGGGGCGCTCCTGCTCAACATCCAGCTTCAAATATACCTTTAGTTCACTATATCCCCTCAGGGAAAGCTTCTGTGCAAAGCGTAAAATACTGCTCCTGGATATATGGCTTTTGGCTGCCAGCTCCTCAATGGTCAGACTGCTGCATTCCTTTTTATGGGTACTGATAAACTGACATAAATACAAATCATTCTTATTTAATTTATCATAGTGTTTAACAATCAATTCACTGAGCATTTTAGTCCCCTTCTTTAAAGCCTCTATAGATACTGCATAAAAATTATATCATTGTTTTTATGCAGTATCTATTATTATTTGGACAAATGCTGATTGTGACAGGCTTTTTTTCCGTAACACAGGCCACCTAGCCGTGCTTCCCATACATAGAAATTTCTTTCATCTGCCTGGAATCATATTCTTTTGACACCTCGGCCGGGCTGTGGCCCTGACAGAGCATCTGGCTCAAGTCCCGCACCGTATCCCACACATTAAAATGCAGGCGGAAATCCTGGTTTGGTATCTGACTGCCCTTGACAACACATGATATGATTGAATCGGACTGGGAAATGGCAGGAGCCGTGGCATTTTTGGATGAGGATATCTTTCCCAGGTTCTGGGCAAATGTGTCAAGTATCTCCGTCTGTCCCAGGGCTTCCACAACCGTAATGGCTGCTTCCAGGTGCTTTGCGTTCGGATTGATGGCCAGTCTCTGGTCCGCCCCCACCACGCAGATTGAACCATTTTCCAGCAAAGGAAGTGGCGTCATCTCAATCTCAAAGGGATACCCCTCAAAGGTTTTGCCGCGGTAGATTGCACAGATAAAAGCACAATTTCCCTGTGCGAAAAATTCCTTCTCTTCATCCCTGGAAGGCGTCGTGTCAAGTGCCTTTTCCGGGTCCATATACCCCTTGTCAATCATCATCTGAAGAAAGTCAAAGCCCTTTCTCATATACTCACTGACCGGTGTGGCGCCCTCTGACAAATCCTGAAGCTTTTGCTCCGTCCCTTCTCCCTGATAAACGTCATAAAGGCCTGCGCACATGACGGGAACCGTTAATCCAAAGTCCTTATTGGCCCCATAGGGAAGAATCCCGTTTTCTTTCAGCGTTTCACATACATTCAGAAACTCCTCCCGGTTTTCCGGCACTGCAAGATCGTATTGCTTCAGCATATCAACATTCCATACAAAGCCAAAACAGGTATAGGACAGGGGAAGGGAAAATACCTTCCCATCATATGTACTCTGTATCAGCGCATCCTTTGACAGATTCTTGATGCACTTTAAGTCGGACAGATCATAAATATATCCCTTTTCATCAAACTCCAGCACATCCTCCGCAGGAATCAGATACAAGTCATCTGCGGTTCCCGAAGACAGGCGTTTTAATAGAAGCTCCCGGTACGACAGACCTTCGTCCGCATAATAACCGGCGGAATCGCTGTATACAACAATATTCGTGGTTCCGTCTTTATTCAGTACTTTTTCACAGCACTCCTTTACCACTTGCGAAACCGAATCATTCTGGGTGAAAATTGCCACCGGTGTTTCCGGAATCCCTTTATCCAGATACAATTCAGGAGCAGCCTCTCCATTTTTACATCCGGCTCCCAACAGGACCCAGGCCAAAAGAAGGCCAGCCAGATATCCTTTTCTCTTCATCATATTTCCTCCGGTTCCTGCTGTTTGTTCAAAAATCTTTGGAGCGTACTGAATAATTTATCCAGTTCCACCGGTTTTCCAATATGCGCATCCATGCCCGCCTCCCTGCATCTGCGTATATCCTCTTTAAATACATCTGCTGTCATGGCAATCACAGGAACCGTGGCTGCATCCGGCCGGCCTGAATCCCTGATAGCTTTCGTCGCCTCCAGTCCGTTCATCTCCGGCATATGCACGTCCATAAGTATTAACCGGTAATACCCCGGGCTGCTGTTTAAATAAGCATCCAATGCCTCTTTCCCGTTGCAGGCAGTGTCCACCACAGCGCCGTGGCTTTCCAGAAGTTCTACGATTATCTCCCGGTTTAACTCATTATCTTCCGCTGCCAGGATACTGACACCGTTCAGGTTTTCCCAATCTTCCGGTGCGGATTCCTTTGTTTTATTTTTCCTGCCCTGGAAAAAGTAGGCCAATTGTCCCAGAAGTTCATTTTTAAAAATAGGTTTTGTGAGGAAGCCGTTGATTCCTATGAGGACAGCCTCATCCTTCACGCATTCCCAATCATAAGCGGACAGCAGGAGAATAGGCGTCTTGCTGCCCAGACGTTTCCGAATCTGCCTTGCTGTTTCAAGGCCGTCCATTCCAGGCATTTTCATGTCAACGATAAGCATACCGTAATCTTTCTTCATCACATGGGCATCCCAGGCCTGCTTTACTGCTTCAGGACCGTTTAAAACCCACCGGGCCCTTATGCCAATCTCCTGAAGGATCAGACAGATTCCCTCACAGGCATCCTGGTCGTCATCCACCACAAGAGCAGAGTACTGTGTCAGGTCCGGAATTTCCTGTTCCGGCTGTTCCGGCTGAACCGGCAGTTTCAGTGGGATGTCCACGGTAAAGCGAGACCCCTTGTTTTTCCTGCTCTCTACGCGTATGCTCCCGCCCATCATATCCACTATGCTCTTTGTAATGGCAAGCCCCAGTCCTGTACCGGTGACCTGGCTCATCCGGCTGTCCTCCGCCCGCTCAAAGGGCTTAAATATGCATTCCAGAAACTCAGGGCTCATACCAATCCCGTTATCAGCAACCACAAAGCGCATCCCTATGGTATCCGCGTCCATGGGGTTTTCTGTAATCATCAGTCTGATTTCCCCGCCCTCCTGGGTATATTTCACTGCATTTGATAATAAATTCAGCAGGATTTTCTGCAGATGCAGGGTATCGCTGAGCACTGTGTCATGTTCCAGTACAGGTGATTTCATGTACAGGACCTGGTTCTTTTTATCCATATCAGGTTTGATAAAGGAAACAAGGTTTGCAATCAGGCTGGGAAGATTTACATTTTCTTCCTTAAGGCTGAGTTTCCCGCTTTCGATACGGGACATATCCAGCACTTCATTAATCAGCCCCAGCAGATGCTCTGAAGCTGCCATAATTTTATTCAGGCAGGACTCTGTCTTTTCCCGGTCATCCAGATTCTTTAACGCAATGTTTGTCATGCCCATAATACCATTCATAGGTGTCCTGATTTCATGGGACATGGAGGAAAAGAACTCTGTCCTGGCCCGGTTGCTGTTCTGGGCCTGTGTAAGTGCATCCGCCAGCTGTTCACGGATATCATGTTCCCCGGTGGTTTCATGGAACACAGCCAGATACTGGCCGTAATCCGCAGGAATCAGATGGATCTCTATCCATCGCCTTACCTGGTTGGGACCAGCACCCACCAGGCTCTCCCTGGTAATCTGTTCTTTCAGCATTCCTTTCAGGAAACCGTTCCTGGCAGTGTCCTCTTTCGCCATTCCGCCCGCGTCAAAAACCAGTTCCGGCTTTTCCCGCACCTCCTGGGCAGTAATACCCAGAAGCCCGGGCAGATTCTCCGACACCAGCTCCACCTTCCCCGCGGCCGGCGTATAAAGCAAAAAAGCGAAATCTATATTTGAGGAAAGGTTTTCAAACAGCTTCTCCCGGTACTCCTTCCGGAGCACATCCGCCTTCATGGACTGCCTTCCCGCCAGCAGCGCGGCTATGGCTATGCCTGACAGCAAAAGCAGGCAGAACATACAGCAAAGCATGGTGATGATGGGAGCCGCTTCCTGCTGTAGCACTGTGCGCGGGACAACCGTAAGCAGATAACATCCCTCCGGCGCATCTGCCGGAAGGAAACCCAGCAGGGATTTCTGATTCCCATTCATCACCGCCAGGGTACCGCTTTTGTGTTCCCCGATGACCTGACGAAGCGTATCCTGAATGACCTTGCTGTTGCCCTGGTTTTCCAGATAGCTGTAAATATTGGACTCGGATGACGTTCCTCTGGATTTTATAATAAAATTCCCCTGGCTGTCCACCACATAAGCAGAACCTTCCCCGTTATGGAAAGAAAACAGGTTGGGAAGGTTATAGTCGTTTATGATCCGGTCCGCGTAAACATCCCCTATTTGTTTTCCGTTCCTCATCACAGGATGCTGAAACGTAACCTGCAGCCATCCGCTGGAACCGTGATAAGGAGTCGATATCCCGCCCAATCCCTGGGAACCTGCTGTATCATCAAAGGAAAATTCCAAATCCGAGGCGTGGATGGTATTTCCCTGGCTGTCTATCCCATTGCCTTCCACATCCACAAAAGAAAAACGGAAAAAATCAGTGGAGTCCGCATACTTTTCCAAGGTTTCTCCGATTGCGTCCTCCTGCTCCAGGGCAAGCAGCTCCGCCAAGGTTCCCAATAGTTTCCTGTCAAGGACGATTTCATTATTCAGTCCTCCCCTTATAACCCGGCTGGAAATCAGAAGATTCTGGTTTGCGCTGAGATTCATCCTGCCGATAATCTGTACCAGAAAGAAACCGGAAAGGGACAGCGCAATCAGGAAAATCCCCGCCGACGCCGCCAGTATGGCATATGATTTCTTCTTCTCCCCTGTTCCTGCTTTCAACTTATGTACCTCCTGAATTTTAGGTAAATCCCATATCATCCGTTCATCCATATGTTAAAGAACATCTGTCTGATGCAAATGCATTGGACGTCAGCGAAGGTATCACAATATCTTTAATCGCTCACATCCAATATTAATACGAGTATAGCAAAGGTTGTCATAAATAGCAATAAAAGTGCAAATATTGTGGAAAATGGAAACCGGGGATGTTATAGTATTTAAGCAGGGCATCATAGTTAGAGTGAAAGAAAGGTAAGATACAGATCGCATATACAGAGAGAAGGTGAACAGATGGTTATGGACTGCGGAATGGAACTGCATCAGGCAATTTATCAGTTTTATCTGACCCAGATTCAATTTGGTTTCTATGAGCATGGAGAAAAACTGCCTTCACTGGAAGAGACATGCCGTCAATTCCATACATCCCTGGATACGGCAATCCCTGTGTACCACCGCCTGCGCCATGAGGGATATATTACCCTTTCCAAGAAGGGCGGGGCAAAAGTAACCGTTACCTATGGTCAGGAAGAGATTGAACGCCATATACAATCCTTTTACGCTGAGCGTAAAGAATCCTTAATCGACCTGAGCGGCTGCATATGGCCGCTGCTGGGACAGGCCCAATGCAACGCCTTTAAATATGGACATATAAAAGCAGTGGATTTCTCTGACTTCTTAGATGAGGGGAATCCCCAGGCAGTCTATGCTGTCTGGAAAATTTTGGACCGCAGGTACAGCGCCCTGGGAAATAATCTCCTCATGCGGCTCACCCGATACCTTTATTTATATTTTTACGGGGCCTTCTGGGGCGTGATTGATGACAGTGAACTGCAGAAGAAAACCTTATTGCAGGTCAGGACAGCCATAACCCTCTGCCGCGAGGAGAGATGGAAGGAACTTCCTGATTGTCTGCATGTGGTTCAGGATGAACTTTCCAGTGCTCTGCACCGTTTTTATAAGGAACGGATCATCCGGGAGCCGGCCGGCAATGAAGTGGTATTCTGCTGGGACGCCTATAACAAGTCCTCGCAGCTTCGCTATTCCCTTGCAATGGAGCTTCTGACAGAGATCGGGCGCGGCATTTACCCTGCTGGGAGCTATCTTCCTTCGGCTGAACGGCTTTCGGCTGAGAAAGGAGTCTCTGTCAGCACAGTCCGGCGGGCAGTCTGCCTGTTAAACAGCATCGGGGCAGTCAAATCCTCAAGACCCCTTGGCGCCCGTGTGCTGACACCTTCCCAAAGCGCTGAAAACTGCGATTTTACCCAGCCGGACCTTCGCAGGCGGCTTTTGGAACTGGCGGAAAGCCTGCAGATATTCGCCCTGTCCGGCAAGGCGGTATCTGAAATCACACTGGCCTCCCTGGATGACCCATCTCTTTGCCGTTGGAAGCAATGTCTGTATGATTTAAAAACCAGGGGGCACAGTGAAAGATTAATATACACCTGTCTGTCATTGATTTCAGAGTACGCCCCCTTTCAGACCCTCCGTACGGTTTATTCGGAGCTGCTGCGTCTCCTCTTCTGGGGAAACCCGCTTCAGGAAATGCTGGAGACGCAGTGTCCGGACAGTTCACCCTTTTTTCATTGCCTTGAACGTATGCTTACATGTCTGGAACAAAGAGATGTCCCATGTTTCGCCTCAACACTGCAATTCCTTCTGTTGCATGATCTGCGCAGAATCGTGGAGGTCCTGGAGAAATTGGGTATTGAGGAGGCAACGAATATTTTAATTCCGGATATAGATGATTTTTAAGATTATGAGGTCATACGGAAAGAAGCAAAGCCTGACATACCCGCCGCATAACGCGCTTGGTCTGTCAGGCTTTTATTGTTCCGGGATAGGAGGTGCTTCACAGACACTCCTGTATCGGAGGTTGTGGAAACGAATGCATATGAATCCTTCACCACAGCATAAACCGTCTTGCGGTAAACGCCCTCGCGGAGCGTTCAAAGGCACTGCTTTTTGCCGTGGTTAGCTCCAGGGCAAGACTGATGGCAATACCCTTTTTCTTAGGCCCGAACCACTGATTGATTCATAACTTTGGCACTGGAGTGTCTTTAAGTAATCTGCTGCGTTATTAACCCTGATAAATCCTGGTCCCGCTTTTTCCCACCATAGCTAACGGTGCTTTCTCCAGGGAGGCGATAACCGCGTTTCTCCCTTTCTTACTCTCCGCAAATGCCATGGCCGCCTGAACCTTTGGCAGCATGCTTCCCGCTGCGAACTGGCCCTGGCTGCAATATTCTCTGGCCTGGTCCACCGTCATCTCCGTCAGCTGCATCTGGTCCGGCCTGCCGAAGTTCACAGCCACATGATCCACTGCGGTAAGAATGAACAGATAGTCCGCATCCACCAGCTCCGCCAGCTTGGCCGAGGCGAAATCCTTGTCGATCACAGCCGGAACCCCGGTATAATCCCCGTTCTCGTTCTTAATAACCGGGATGCCGCCGCCTCCGCAGGCAATGACAATATACTCATTGTCCAGCAGATTTAATATTGAATCTCTCTCCACAATAGTCACCGGCCTGGGGGAAGGAACGACTCTGCGGTAGCCTCTGCCCGAATCCTCCACAAACTGAAGCTCCGGCCGCTCCTTCTTAAGCGCCTCCATAGCCTCCTTTGTCATAAAGCTGCCGATCGGTTTGGTGGGGTTTAAAAATGCGGGGTCCCCTGGGTCTACGGCCACCTGGGTTACAACACTGGCCACATGCCAGGGCATTTTCCGGATTCTCAGCTCTTTTTTAATTCCCTTTTGCAAATGATAGCCGATATACCCCTGGCTCATAGCTGTGCACTCCATCAGCTCCATGGGGCAGATGCCTGAATCATGCCGGGCACCGATCTCAAAGGCTTTGCTGATCATTCCCACCTGAGGGCCGTTTCCATGGCTGATGATAATCTCATGGCCCTGGCTGATGAGGCCGATCAGGGAGGGGCAGGCCGCCTCAATCATCTCCTGCTGCTCCTCTGGGCTGCTGCCCAGGGCGTTTCCGCCCAGGGCAATTACAATTCTTGACATGCTGCAATTCCTCCTTGTTTAGCCTTCGTATACAATGCGTCCGTTTACCATGGTGAACACATTTTTAGTATCCAGAATCACTTCCGGCTCGCCCTCAAAAATGTTGTGGTCAAGAACGCAGATATCTGCGAATTTGCCGGGTGAGAGGGTGCCGATCTCGTCTGCGCTGTTGGCTGCGCAGGCGGAACCATAGGTGTAGGCGCTGACTGCCTCGTATACATTGATCCGCTCTGCGGGGATCCAGCCGCCATCCGGTTTGCCGTCAAAGGCGGAACGGCGGGTTACTGCATTGTAAAGGCCGTTGAAGGGATTGATCTCAACCACCGGGCTGTCTGTTCCGAAGGCCAGGGTCACGCCTGCATCTAGGAAACGGCGGAAGGGCCACATTAACTGGATTCTGTCCTGTCCCAGGTCGCGCTCTATACCATTGGGATCGATCATCAGGTGGGGCGGCTGCACGGATGCCACCACATTTAACTTGCTCAGTCTGGCAATATCCTCATACTGCAGATTCTCCAGATGCTCCAGAGTATGCTGCAGATAAGGTTTCTTTCCGTAGACCATCTCTGCTTCCTCTAAATAGTCCAGCATCAGGTGTATGGCCTGGTCTCCGATAGTATGTACTCTCATGCTCAGATCATTTTCCACTGCCTTTAACACCAGACGGCGCATATCATCAGGATTGGTGGACAGCTTGCCGCAGTCGCCTTCATAATAGGCATTTGCATAGGGCTCTTTTAAATAGGCGGTGTGACAGCTGGACACTCCGTCAAAGAAATGCTTCACGCCGGTGCATTTTAACATGGGGCTTCTGTACTGGTCCCGCATTTCCATGGGCCTGGTCATCTCATCGGTCATGGTGGGATACATATGGACGCGCACATTTAACTCGCCTTTGTCCAACAGCCTGGAATAGATGTCGTCCCGCACAAAGTCCGCTCCGGGCACCGCCATCATGGATACATCGCACACAGAGGTGATTCCGAACTTGTTTAAGTTGGAAATAAGCTCCTTGTAGCACTGGTCTTCCTCCTCCTGGGTGAAGCAGTAAACCTTGCTGCTGAGGCAGGAGGCCGCACTCTCATGGAAAATGCCTGTCAGTTCGCCGTTCTCATCCTTGTCAATGGTACCTCCCGGAGGCGCCTGGGTGTCCCTATCAATGCCCAGTACTTCCATTCCCTTGGTATTGATCCACATGGTGTGGCCGTCTCCGCTGACCATGCATACCGGGCGGTTGGGGTATACTGCATCCAGCGACTTCTTGCTGGGCAGCACCGGATTTTCCCAAAGGGGATGATACCAGCCTGCGCCGATGAGCCAGCGGTCCTCCGGGATACGCTCTGCCAGCTCCCTTAATCCATCCACGCACTGCTGTTCTGAAGTGTCGGTAAAGCTGGCGTGTACCAATGGGGAGGAGTAAAGCCCGGACATGTACAGATGGATGTGGGCATCGTGCATACCCGGCATAATCACCTTATCCCCAAAATCCATGACCTTGGTTTCCGGCCCGGTGAACCCTTCCATCTGGTCAAAGGGGCCTGCAAACATTATCTTCTCTCCCTTTACCGCTACGAATCCGTCTATCAGTTTTCTGCCTGTTCCTTTATAAATCCGGCTGCTCTTTAAAATATAATCCGCTTTTCTCATCATTTTTCTTCCCCTCCATATTTCTTAACCGCTTCATTTCATACACTGCCATAACTGCCGCTGCTGCAAAGGCCAGGATATCAGCCACCGGCAGGGAGTACCACACGCCGTTCACCCCGAAGGTCCTGGTCAGGACCAGCATAATCGGTATACAGAACAGGATGTAGCGGCAGATTCCCAGGAATGTGGACGGAACCACCCGCTCCACGTACTGGAAGTAACAGGACATCACATTGGCGCACAGCCCCAGGGCCGAGCAGATAATTGCCATACGCAGTGCAGGTACCGCAACCTCCACCAGAGCCGCATCCCCGCAAAACACATCGCAGACCACATGGGCCCCCATGTAGAAAGCCAGGGTAAACACCCCCACTACCAGAACATTTCCAATCATGCTGACCTTAATCAGCTGACGGATTCTTCCGTACATCTTCTCGCCCAGATTGAAACTGGCGATAGGCTGCATCCCCCCTGTGACAGCCTGGGTAATCATCATCAGAATGTATATCACATAGCCGTTGATCACCGCATAGGCGGCCAGATCCATAGGTGTTCCGTAGGCTCCCAGAAAGTTGTTGATTACAATGCCGAACACCGTGCTGGAGGCCTGGACCAACAGGAACGGAAAACCGATTTTCATGATCTCCATAATCAGATTCTTGTCAAAATGCAGATCCTCTTTGCGGATCTTAAGCAAGGTATTCTTGCTGAAAATAAAGTAAAGAATAAACAAGCCCCAGATTCCGATGGAGATGGAGTAATAAACCGCTCCCCCGGGAATTCCCAGTTTTAATATGTATGTGCTGACATACAGCCAGGCAAGCGCAATCACCGCGGAGCTTGTCATGGCCCAGGTGGCAATGGCCGGCTTCTCATCTACTCTTGCCATGTAGACCACAATATGTCCAATAACACAGAAGGGATAGCCCACCATGAATATGCGCAGGAAAATAATCATCATGTCCTTATATTCCGCCGGAGTACCCATCAAATCCGCCACAGGGCCTGCAAATATAAAGATAATCGCGGACAGAATAACCATGGCCAGCAGGGTAAACAGGGTTCCTTGTCCGTATGCCCTTCTTGCCCCTTCCGGGTCCCCGTTTCCCAACCGGATTCCGGCGATGGTGGAGATACCAATGGCGAAAAATCCCCCCAGTGCAAGCATCAGATACTCCATAGGCATAATCAGTTCCACGCAGGCCAGGCCCTCAGTTCCCAGCCCATTTCCAATAATAATTCCCTCACACAGCACCATGATGCACTGAGCAATCATTCCCACAAACGTGAGAAAGCTGTATTTTGTAAATAACGGCAGAATTGGTTTCGTACCCAGCTCCCGCCCCTCCTGCTGCTCTTGTTGTTCTCCCATATCAATGCCCTCTCCTTTCCGGTTAAATGAGGCCTCTTTCTTCCATAAAGCGCTCCAGTTCCTCCTTGGCAGCCTCTGCCTTCAGCTGGCTTGGCGCCTGCTCTCTCTGATACTGGGTGAAGTACACCAGCAAGCCGCGCATTGCGGTCAGTCGGTTTCCCGCCTCCTCAAATGCCAGAGAGCACTCGCTGTCCAGCACCTCGTCCGTCACATCCTCGCCTCTGGTGGCAGGCAGGCAGTGCATGAACTTGCAGCCGATGCTGGCCATCTGCATCATCTCACGGTTTACCTGGTAGTCGTGGAACACGCGTACCCGCTCCTCCTTGGGCATCTCGTTCTCATAGAGGCCGTACCACACGTCTGTGTAAATAAAATCGGCTCCGGTGAGGGCCTTCACCCTATCGTCCGTCACATCCCAGGTTCCGCCGGATTCCCTGCAGTTCTCCTCCATTATCTTCTTGTGCTCATCCAGCAGCTGGTGGCCTTCCGGGCCGTAGTGTACAAAGTGCATGCCCAGCTTGGTGGTGATGAAGCCAAGAGACGCGCACACCTGGGTGCCATCGCCCACAAATACTACCTTGCAATCCTCCAGCTTCTTGTTCTTTGGCAGGTTCTCAATGATGGTGCAGAGATCGCCGATTTCCTGGGTAGGATGGTTATAATCAGACATTGCGTTTAGCACAGGGATGCTGCTGGCCTGCGCCAGCTCCACAACGCTCTTGTGCTCAATCACGCGGGCCATCACAATGTCGATCAGGTTGGAAAGCACTCTGCCCGTGTCGCCGATGGTCTCATGGCCGCCCAGCTGGATCATACCGGGGCCAAGGTACTGGGCATGGCCGCCCAGCTGTTCCATAGCAGTTTCAAAGGACACGCGGGTTCTGGTGGAGGACTGCTGGAAGATCATTCCCAGTGTCTTTCCCTTCATCAGAGGCGGATTATAGCCTGCTTTGATGCACTGTTTGATCTCCAGGGACAGATGAATGATGTCCAGCAGCTCTTCCTTTGTAAAGTCGTTTGTGTCGATAAAATGTCTCAATGTTTTCATGATGATTCCTCCTGTTTTTTGATTTATAATAGTTTCTATTTTCCTACTTTGGCTGCTGCTGTGTGATGCAGTGGATGTTTCCGCCGCCGAATACGACTTCCTTTGTCCGGACGCCCACCACTTCCCGGTCCGGGAACATTTCCTGGATCTGGGCAAGGGCCGCCCCATCGTTCTCGTCCCCGTACTGGGGTACGATCACGCCGCCGTTTACAATGAGGAGGTTCATATAGGAAGCGATGCACACGTCCCCGTCCTCCCTGGGCATGGTTCCCTGAATCTGATCAATGCCCTCAGCGCCCTCTAAAAGCACTGGTTTTTTTGGCAGGCACAGCTTATGTACCTTCATTTTTCTGCCCCTGGCGTCCACTGCCCGGCAGAGCTGGTCATAGGCTTTTCTGGAAGCCTCATAGAAGGGATTCTCCTCATCTTCCGTGTATATGCAGGCCGCCTCTCCAGGGCGGATGAAGCATGCCACATCATCAATATGCCCGTTGGTCTCCTCCGGGTCAATTCCGTCTGTGACCCAGATCACCTTCTCACAGTTTAAATAGCTGCAGAGCATCTCCTCTATCTGTTCTCTGGTCAGCTGCGGGTTGCGTCCTTCACTCAACAGGCACATCTCCGTGGTCATCACCGTGCCTTCCCCATCTACATGGAAGGAACCGCCCTCCAGCACAAATCCCTCCGTGCGGTAGGAATCCACGTTCTCGATCTCACACACCTTCTGGGCCACCGCATCGTCTGCATCCCACGGAAAATACAGTCCGTCCACCAGGCCTCCCCAGGCGTTGAATGTCCAGTCAATTCCTCTTACGGTGCCGTCCTCTCCCTTTATAAAGGTAGGACCGCAATCCCTGATCCAGGAATCGTTGCTTGCCATCTCCACCACCCGGATCTCCTCGGGCAGCCTGGCCCGGCAGTTGGCGTACTGTTCCTTTGATACGCACATGGTTACCGGTTCAAACCGGCTTATGGCCACTGCCACATCTGTGTAGGCCTTCTGTACCGGCTTGGCGCCGTTCCTCCAGTTGTCCTGCCGCTCGGGCCAGAGCATCCATACCTGCTTCTGCTCCTCAAACTCTCCCGGCATTCTGTAACCGTCTTCCTTTGGAGTGGACCCCATAATTCGTTTGGCCATTTCAAAACCCCCTTTATTTATTTTTCTGCGTCCGGTGCGGCGTATTTGGTGCGCCGTCACCGGATGACACAAGACTACCACCCGGGACGGCTGTTTTCCATCATCCCAGGATGGATTTTCATCTAATCCATAGGATGTATTTTTTTGTAACAATTGTCAATCATGCCCATAAACCCATCTAATCCTTTGTATATTTTCAATAAATTTTAGGAGGTTTCGACAGAATTTCAAATTGCAGTTCCGTCTTTTTAATGGTATAATAGGGACACTATTCCAAAAGGGGACGAAACCATGGACGTCATCTCATTTCTCTACACAATTTTCCTTCTGCTCCTGTATGCCTGCGTCATCAGCAGCTGCTTTTATGCCTGGATGAATACGGGGCATAAACTATACCTTCATTTGATCGCACTGTTTGTTTTCTTTCTGTTTGATCTGTCCATTATCTCCATCATTGAGTTTATATACCACACACCGGGACAGTTTTCTCCGGTCCCATCCGTCAGCTTTCCGCTGCTTCGGAATGTAGGTTTCTTCAGCGGAATGATTATCTACACATTTTTCTTTCTGTGCCTGATGGAGCGCTCCTTTGAGCTGCTGAACCTAATCCCCCTCCTGATTTACGCGGCCTGCATGGTTGTATTCGGCACCATCAGAAATTCTGCTGCGGCTGACTGGATGTACTTTACCACACGCTATGTCACCACTATCAGCCTGCTCTTTCTGCTGCGGATTCAGATCCGGGCCTGCGGCGACCGGATCGATGTGCAGCGCAGGGCTCTGGCCCTGCAGCTGAATCTGTTTATATTGGTATTTATGTGCCTGTCCTTTGTGGAAAATACAGTGACTACTATGTACTGGAAGGAATACTCCGGCTGGCTGAATTCGTTTGCACCAAGGCTCAGCGAACGGATCTTCTGTGAGGATATGTACTCTGTTATCCTGTCCTACTGGTGCCTCACTCAGTGTTATGATGTGATTAAAAACAAGCTGAACACAGCTGTCCTGCCTGTCAATATGTCCTCAGCCCTGCCTAAGGACCGTTATGACAGCGCTAAGGAGGAATTTGCACAGAAGCTGGGGCTGACGAAGCGGGAGCGGGAAATCCTGGATTTGCTGCTAAAAGATATGACGAACCAGGAAATCAGCGGAGAGCTGGTGATCTCCCTAGGCACGGTGAAGACCCATGTCCACAATATTCTTCAAAAGGCGGAGGTCACTAAGCGTACCCAGTTGATGGAGCAGTTCAGGAATTTTGTACAAAAATAAAAACCCGGTGCTGGCTGCACTGGGTTTATAGATATTAAAGCGGCCTATCAATGGTCATGCCCCTATCAGTGGGGTATCCGGGGTTCGCCTTTTATACCACTTTCTTTTGCCGGCCTAACGGGCCTTTCTCCTTTTATATGTGATAATTAAAGGCGGAACACTTAATCAAATGTTCCGCCTTCCAATCCCTTATTTATCTATCTTCTGATTGACTGCATACAGCACAATCCTCATGGTCACTTCCTTCTCCTCATCAATAACCAGAGTGAGGTAATCCCCTTCTTTTTTTACCACCCTTCCAACTACCCCTCCGATGGTGATGACCATATCCCCTGCAGCAATGGAATTATGCATCTCTTGCATCTTCCTGTGCTTTTTCTTATTAGGTATATATACAAAAACATACATTGCCACTATGACAATGACGCCATATGCAAGAAACAATAACCCTGGTGACATATCTTAAAAGTCCTTTCTGAGCCGAATTTATTACATTTTGAAAAACCTTTCGACTATACGTACAAATATGGCGGAGCCAATCCAGAATACATCCTCGTCCACATTGAAAAGCGGATTGTGGTGCGGTACATCCGTATGTTTCTCCGGGTTGGATGAGCTTAAGAACATGAATGCTCCCGGCGCTTTCTCCAGATAATATGCAAAATCCTCTCCGCCCATATTTGGCGCATCCAGATGGTCAATGACCATATCATCTCCCACCACGTCCCTGGCACAGTCCGCTGCCAGTTTAGCCATACCGGCATCATTGATAACAGGAGGCGCACCCCAGATCATTTCGTACTCAGCTTCCCCTCTGAAGGCTTTAGCAGTTGCCTCTGCAATCTCGCCAATCCTCTTAGCCAGCTCCTGGCGTACATCTTCCTCCAAAGCCCGGATAGTACCTTCAATCAGAACCTCCGACGGGATAACATTATAGGCGAAACCTGCTTTCACATGGCCTATAGTAAGTACGGAAGGCTTAACTGCCGGGATCTCACGGGCAATGATCTCCTGGAGATTGATGATGATATGGGCTGCAATGTTCACCGGGTCCACGCCTTTTTCCGGAGTGGAGCCGTGGCAGCCGATTCCTTTTACTTTTATCACAAATTTATCAAAGGAGGCCATACAGCAGCCCGGTACGGAAATCACGGTTCCTGCCTTGATGTCCTTGGAAATAATTGTTCCGATATGGGTTCCGAACACAGCATCAACGCCATCCATAGCCCCCTCTGCACAAAGCCTCTGAGCGCCTCTGGAACCTTCTTCATCGGTCTGGAAGAGCAGCCTTACAGTGCCTGGGATCTGATCTTTATGTTCACTTAAAATTTTAGCCGCCCCCAGCAGCATGGTCATATGCGTATCATGTCCGCAGGCATGCATACATCCTTCATGTCTGGATATGTAGTCCACCTCATTGGCTTCCTGTATCGGAAGGGCATCCATATCTGCACGGAGCACAATGGTCTTCCCCTCTTTTTCTCCCTTAATGGTAGCAATGAGGCCGCTGTCCGTCTTATTCTCCACAAAAGGAATCCCCAGTTCCTTAAGCTTTTCTTCCACATACGCCCTGGTCTTAGGCAGTTCTCCGCCCAGCTCCGGAATCTGATGAAGCTCCCTGCGCATTCTGACCAGCTCTTCCTGTAATTCTTTACATTTCTCCCACATGATAATATATTACTCCTTTCCTGAAATTAGATTGCCGCAACCCATGATTATTTGACAAGTCCCTTTTTATAGAATACTCTTGCGATTAACAAGGTACCAAATACGGTGCACACAATGACTGCTGCTGCCGGAAGTCCGGTGGTCATTTTCAGAATTACGGGAATTGCCAATGCAAATACTGCCACCTTTGGATATTTAACCGCAAAATTCCCGAAGGTCGCTCCAAAAATTGCGGAACTGGCATATTTCGTAAGACCTACCACTATGAACTCAGGAAGCACAGATAAAACCGCTCCGCCTACGATAACTGCAGAAGTGGTGCCTATCAGGTTTGTAATGATAGAACCGCAGATTGCCATGGTGGAAACCACCTCTGCCTGGATTGTACCTGGTGTGGAATGTGTAACATCCAGGGCCAGAGCCGCGCAGGGAACCCTCATATTGCCGATATTGCCCGACAGGAAGCTAAGGTAGGTTCCGGTCATACCAAGAGCGGCATAGTAGGAAACCGGCTCCACAAAATAAAACGCTCCAAAGGAAGCAGCAACCATGCCCCATGCAGTAAGGACCGTGCTGATTGGCGGCCAGCAATCATAAGTGGTGCAAAGCCAGATAACCGGAATGAATGAGGTCAGGGCAGCCAGGATGTTCGTAGGTGAGCCAATAACAATACTGCTTTTTTTCCATTGTTTCATGATTTCATTATCACTCATTTATCTTCCCTCCTGGTCTATTTGAGTAACTGATCATATCCCAATGCGAATATCATGCCAATGATCATGGCGATACCCAGGGAATATTCCATCAATTTAGGATATTTTTTACATACGGTTTTCACAAGCAGGACCATTGAAACAGCACCTGCCAAAACTGCCAGTGTATTTCCCATCCCCTTTAAGATTTCACCTGCGTTCAGATAACCAAAAATACCAAGGGAGCACGCACCGCTAAGCACAACCAGCCATTTCATATCTCCACCGGATACCTTATTGCGCAGCGTCTCTAAAGACGGAGTGGCAACACCGGTGAAGAGAAGCCAGCCTGCGCCGTTTAAGGCCATGGTAAACCATGAAACCGCAAGACAGAGCAGAGTATACTGCTCTGTGCCCAGAGTAACTCCACATGCTTCTGCACCAATATTTGCTGCTGAAAGCTCAGTGGCAGCAGCGCCGATGATGGAAAGACGGAGCCACGCCATGGGGCCTCCGATGGAAGCCATAAGTCCAACCATTACGATAAACACACCCAAAGCAGGACCTATGGCGGATATCAGTCCCACGCGGAAAGCTTCCTTGGGAATCTTCGGATCCAGACCTGCCGCCCTGGTAGTCTTGCTGCACTGCCTCATGTAAAGCACTGTCTGTATAGCAGATATGACAACCGTAACGCCGCATAAGAGCCACAGAATAGGTGAATTGGAAACCTGTTGGACTTGCTCAATATTACTCATTTCGCAACCTCCTTGCATAATGATGGTATAGTCAATTGGACTACACGATTAACGAGTTACTATAAATCTTATAAACATACACACCCCCCGTCAGCTGTTAATTTACATCAGCCAGTGATGTATTAAATTTCGTTTGAATTTAACAGATTTAAAAGCATATCCGCTAAAACCTCTGTTCCTGAAACTGCATCATTGATATCTGTATATTCAGCCGGATCATAGCTATCTCCGATGGGGCCCGGCACAAACTGCATACCCTCAGGTGTGAATGCAGCTATATATAAATAGTTATGGTATGCACCGCTAATCACTTTATCTGGGGCAATACCTTTTTTCTCGCAGCATTCTTCGATGGCCGCCATTATTATGTCATCTGAAGAATGAGGCAGGTCTGTTTCAGTCTCTTCGCGGATGTTCATGATGTCCATGATTCCGATTAAAAAACCAGCACACATGGGAACCGCACCAGACCGGGGGCTGGTCAGGATTTGTGCCCATCAGGGTCCCATGGATATTTCCCACAGCGTCCTCCGTGGCAGCCATGCCAGCATAGGACAACTGTTACATATTTTCAAATAATTCAAAATCATTATTTATTCGGCTCTTATTAACTATTAATAACATTACGGCTCTCCTTTCCTTTCATTTCCGAAAATCCCAACAACAACTTCTTAAAATCGCGGAAACAAACTGCCCTTTTTTCGGTTATTTCTACCTTTTTTCTGCAAATTTATATATTCTTCTATATATTATCATTATTTTTTTGCACAGTCCTGGTCAAAGTGCACATTTTTTTCAATTAAATTCAAAAAACTGCACATTGCTTAATAATATGGCTGCTGATATAATTACATCTAATTGTTTTAGAAAGGAAGGAACACCATGGTTACAGTTGCTGATTTTACATCAGACCTTGAACAAATCCGTTGTGTCGCCGGATTTTGCGGGACAAACAGAGAAGTTACCTCGTTCACCATAATCGACACACCTGAGATTCTGGACTGGCTGCATGGCGGAGAATTTGTTGTGGATTCCGGATATATCACCAGTCATAATCCATCTATGCTGAAAGGTTTTATTGCTTCCCTTAAGGAAAAAGGCTGCGCTGCGCTTGGTGTAAAATTACATCGCTATCACAACGAGATTCCCGGCATCATACTTGACGACGGAAACAAACTGGATTTTCCCATTTACGAAATGCCATATAATCTTTACTTTTGTGATTTTGCTTCTATGATCTATAAACGTATATTTGAGGAGCAGCTAGATGATATGTACCATGTTTCCATTGCATACAAGGATATTGTCAATTCATTCAGCAAGTATAAGGTACCGGAGAGAATGCTGTCTGAGTTAAGCCTGGTGCTTAGAAATCCTGTTTTCCTGATAAATTCACAGTTTGAGCTGATAGAATATTCTTATGGCCCAAGTGACGATTTTTCTTTGCAGAACCTCCTTCACAGAGAAGTTTTGATGGAGCTGGATATAAATATACAGAATAATCTTCTGAAAAGGCATCAGCAGCAGCCATACCAATTCCACCAATTCTCTATCAGCAGCCCAAATGGTGAAAGAAACTGTATTCTGTTATCATCGGGAAACATTGACGGAGATACAACGTTCTTAATTATACCGGAGATAAACAAACTGGAAGACTGGCATTACAGGGTTGTAAAGGATGTATCGGCCTTATTTCAATTAATAGCTAATAATAAAGTAAACACCCAGGATTTTGCGGCATCCGTAATCATGGCGCAGTCAAATTCAAACGAAACGATTCTTCGCTATTGCAAAATGTACAATTTTGATTACTCCAAACACCGTATTTGTTTATCCATAGAATTTGACAGTGAGGTACCCACCACATCCACACGTAAATATATAACCAGAGAAATCTTCTCATCCATAACCACCTGGATCATGAATACATATGGATGCAATGTTTTTTTCCTAAAAACTCACACCCATTATGTTCTGTATCTGCTCTTTTCTGATGTCATATCACAGGAAACAGCAGAATACCAGGCTTCGGAAGCAGCAAAAAAAATCTGGCATATTTTTAATCACAATAATATTTCCACATATATTGGTGTCAGCCTGTATTCCTCTGACCTACAGCAGATTTCAAAAGCGTTTTTTCAGGCTATCGACGCAATGAAATTGGGCAGAAAACTCTATCCGGAAGAAAATGTGTTTTTATTCCGCACCATTCAGGTTTACCAATGGCTCTCGACCATGCCCCAGGAAAGTCTGGAGGAAATGTACAGAGATACCATAGAGCCCTTAAGCAAGGCCGGTAATTCCGATGTCAATTATGTCCATATATTGAGAACCTATATCGGGAATCATTATAACATCAGCAAAACTGCGTCTTATCTTCATATCCATCGCAATACCCTGATGAATTATCTGACCAGAATTCAGGAATTGCTGCCTTACAATATCGGGCTGCCTGAAAATATGCTGAAGCTGCAAATAGGCATACATGCAATGTATTTATTGGACAGAAATAGATAGCTATACCCTATCTTTTAGATTATTCGCCTGCTCTTGGCATGCGGCTGTATTTACTGTTATATATTAAAAACGGGGATGAAAAGGCCCTGGAAGAATCATCTCCCAGGGCCAGGGTATCTATTTCCTGCGCTCCCTTTGTCTGTAATAGATGCTTCAGAAAGAAAAACCTGTGCACCATACCAACGAAGTATGATTATAATGCCCACACAGCCCGGGAGAGCTTTTTTGGAAGAAACTATGCCGATTTACCGGCGTTAGGGCTTTCCCGCTCTGAATTCGTTGAGATGGATACGGTATTATCAGCAACAGGATCTCCCAAATGTATCCTTACCATATATTTCCCCGGTACAGAGCTGATCCTTGTCCATCTCATGAACCGCTTTACTCCCGGCGCTGTCCGGTTTATATTTGAGCAGGTTCAGAAGTCCTTAGGCGGGGCTTATGAATTCATCTCTGTGTTTCTCCTGATCCTGACAGACCCCGGAGGGATTCGGGGCTCCGGACCGCCTGGAGACGGCCCCGGACGGTATGCAGAGGAACAGCATTTATTATTGTGCCCCATGCGCAGCAACCAGAAGGGCGGCATTGAGAACGTCCACACCATGCTTTGCATGATACTCCCGAAGGAAACCGTTTTTAAGCCATTGACACAGTGGGATATCAGAAAAGCTGTAAATCATATTAATTCAGTTACTCGGGGGAACCTCAGCAGAGAAACACCATATAGACCGGCTCTAAAAAATATGGCCCCGATATACTCGAAGCCTGGCAGCTTACATTCATCGTTCTAGATGAAGTGATATTGTCACCCAAGGTGCTGTAAAATAAAATCACTTAAGAAACCACCGCCCGGCCGGTAACTATCTTTATCAAGTCAATCTGCGGAATTTAGTCTTGCATACGGAATTTAAAATTTCAATTCAGCCTTTTCTTATTTCTTTTTTTTTGTTCCTATAATCAATAAAATTCCAACGGTTCCAAATATCAACACTGCTATGGTATTCTTTTCAAAATCCTTTTTGTAAGAAAGTCCTATCCCACCTATTCCCGCCCGATTGTAGAAATTTGATGCCCTTACAACATCATCATAATAATAAATGGAGAAACCGTTTATGTTATCATTATTACTATTCTGTGCATTTGAAGGTATAGTTTTCTCCCTATTTTTTGCTGCTGTAGGCCATTCCCCATTAAATACATGTGTCGTAGACTTCTGCGCAGGAATCACAAATTCAGGTTTTTCATCAGCATTAAATATGATAGCTGCAGGATATCGAATACCAGGAAGTCCTGAGACAACTTCGTATGAATACTCATCACTGTTGTACCCCGCCTCCTCAAGAGAAGTTGTTACAGTATTGTCATAATCAACCGTTTCTGCATCATATACATAGACAGCTCCCACAGTCCAAATATTTAATTTCTGTTTGAGCGTTTCTTTTGCATCTTCCGGAATATCATCAGGAATGGATGTTACCTTCGTTATATCAACCAAAATCGTAAAACCGTCTGTGTATACGGGAATTTGCCACTTATAATAACTGTTTCCCAATGATTCTTTAAAATCATTTGTTTTTAACAACTCGGAATTGGCATAAACTTTATATGCTCTTTCCATTTCCACCTCATCCGCTTCCACATCCCGGTTGAGTTCTCCACGTGCTCCACCATAATTGATATGATATAAAACCTCATCCTTCATGGAAAGAATCTCCTGATACTCGTTTCCTTCTGAAGGTATCAAGCGTTCTAATGCATATGACGTAAAACTGAGATTAAGCAATAAAGAGATACAAACAAACATGCCGATGATTCTTCTCATAACATATCCCCCTTTTCTGATAAAGGATATCCAGGTCCTCCAGCTTCTGTTACGCGGTCTGGTTAACCCAGTTTCCTTTTTTCAGTTTCTGGATCTCTTGCCGCAACGATGGCTGCTGTTCTCCGGTATCTTCCACGGCAGTCTGCTCATTGCCGGCAGACACTGTGGTTGGATTGCTTATGATAACTGCCGCACATATCACATAGAATATAGCCTGTTTTAAATCTGTCTCTTTTTCATCCTCTGTTCTCCTTTGACTTGTCCGGAATCACATAATTTACCAGCTCAGTATACCATACCTGTTCCTTCTGAGTAAAGTATGCAGTTAGGGCGTCATGCTTTGATTATTTTATTAAATGCAGTGGGTTTCTCAATCTGGAATACAGCGGAATAGGTAGTAGCTCGGGTCTTTGACACCCCAATCACAAAAAAACAGCCTCTAAGCCTTGATAGGCTTA